>Ga0302252_1000191_pt1 | contig 71653 bp, 64 predicted proteins | sample AAG_RA_Leu_MG_FD_193511 | JGI IMG/M metagenome (GOLD analysis project Ga0302252, IMG submission 193511) | Enriched activated sludge microbial communities from anaerobic digester in WTTP, New Holstein, Wisconsin, United States - AAG_RA_Leu | ecosystem: Engineered > Bioreactor > Anaerobic >... | reverse complement strand
CCTCCGGCTTCCTTCAGATTCCACCTCGCGATGGACACCCTTGCCTTTGGCTAACGCTTCCTGCTACCGAGCGCGTAGTGGACTTTCACCACCAAGTTATCGCCCATGCCGGGCGCACAAACAAAAGCGCTGCCTTGAGCGAATCTCATTGGCAACGCTTTTGTTTTAAGATTTACGGCCCTGTTCCCTCGCTCTGGATCCTCCAGCCGCTTTTGTCCGATTCCTTTCTCAAAATGACAAATCTGGGCTGCGTTCCGCTGCTTGAGGTTAGCTCCTTGTAAAACTCATAGTCTATTGTTACTTCGTACTCTACAATATTCTTCGAATTGCCGGCAACACTCATTTCTCGCAGACCAATCAGCTTGGCAGATTTTACATTCTGCTCACCGTCTATATAGGCATTTTTGAAACCCTCGTTGATCAGCTGATTATTGTCCATATTCACAGCCAGATAATCACACAGATTCTGCCGCGTCATGCACGCAAATAGCATTTTCTGATCCTGGCTGTCCATGGCGGCATAGTACTGCCTTATTACATCCTCCGGTTTCATCTTGGATAATTTTATTTCGAGTTCATTGTTGTAGTTGATGTGTTCTCCAATCCAGCTGTCCCATTCCTTGCCTGTAATGTCCTTAAGGCTTTTCCGGTCAAGGGAGCAGGCAAAGGAATTGTGCCTTCCGGAATCAATATATGCCCCGACGATCTTATCATCGTATTTCAGGACTATCCCACGTGAGTTCATCCTGGGACTCAGATATTCAGGCAGGGGTTCCCTCAGCCTGTAGATATCAACCTGTACCTCTTTCCCCAGGTAGCCGCTGTAATCCAGCCCTATGTTTTTTGAAAGCTCGTTGTTGTAAGCCCAGTATATCTTGACAGGATACTCTCCCGCTTCATGCTTGAGGTTTGTCGGCAGTTTCATATTGCTTGAAGTAACCCTGTAATCAACTGTCCAGTTATATTTTCCAAACAATTCTTCAACCTTACCGTCTATTCTTGTATCAAACTGCTTGTATTCTGCAAAATCCGCTATGTATCTGAAAAAAGTGAAGCCAGGGTCATATTTTTTATCATCAATCTCCAAATATCCAACTGCGAATGCCGGGTCATCAAAAGCAAATTTGATAACCCTTCTGCTCCCGTCCTTCGCAACAAGAGTCAAGCTGTTGTTCCTTGTTGCCATGCCGCTCATGTTGTTTATTTGGGAATCATCTTTTATCGCATGGCTCTCCCCGATCATCGTCATGATGTCGGATATGATTTTGCCGTCCTTTATTTTTATGGTTTTATGTCCGCCGTACAAGCCGTCTGGATCAAAGTTGACATCTATCTCAACCGTATTTGCATATAATTCTTCGAAGTTGGGCACCTCTGAATTCTTTATCTCGCTTGCCTTTTTCTGCACCGCGTGACCTGCATCCGGCCCCGGGTTTGAAATCAGGCACACGCCTGCCGCTACAGCCACGACAACTGCAGCACATACGACCCAAAACGCAGGCCTTTTGTAGTTGAGCACGTTCTTTACCCGCGCCCTCATGCCGCCCTCGCCGCCTCTGCAGCCTGGGGCAGCGCATTATTTACAGCTTCGCCCACACTCTTTATACCGACATTCACTTGAGGTGTGTTCATTAGTCCTATATCCGATGGAATATATTCAATGCCTCCATTCACCGCCGCTGGCGCATCGAAGTGATTGAAAAGAGAAAAGACTGATGAAAATGAGATAGGACATACAAGCCTGAACAAAAGAACATTCCAGAGCGCGAATGATATCGATTTTGGCGCACGCTTCAACAGCAGGCGCAGTATTAGAATCGCCAGAAGTACGTATGTAGCCGTTATGCTCATGTTGACGATTTTCAAGAATAAGGCTTCCATCATTTCCGCCTCCTGTACTCATCTATCATTTGCTTGATCTGCTCGGCCTCATTGTCGCTGATTTTCTCTCCGCCTAGAAAGGCTGCTATAAACTTTGGGAGTGATCCATCAAAGCTGCGTTCAAGCACCTGACGGCTTTCTGCCCTCTGAACCTGCTCGCGTCCGATGATTGATGTGACTATTGTGTTTTCATTACGCAAAAGTTCCTTGTCACAGAGCCGCTTGAGTACAGTATAAGTAGTGGTACGCTTCCACCCAAGCTGGGCCTCCGCCAATTTACACAATTCTGGCGAGGCAATCGGCTCCGCGTCCCACACAATCGAAAGCAAACGATAGTCTGCGTTGCTGAGTTTTAGTTCCTGTTTCATTTAGCACTCCTCCAGTCGAAACAGTTAGACTACGCTCAGTCTAGCATCTTCGACTGTATTTGTCAATTGTTGAATGGCATGGGATATCGCCCGTCACCATGGATTGAAATGTGATTTTTTACACCTAATTATCTATAATATTGTGATTGGCTTGACTGGCGTTGAAATTCAGGCTATATTATTATATAAAAATGTGATTTTATCGCATAAAATATATATAAAAATGTGATTCAGGGAGATGGTGTTATGGAAAGGCTGGTTATGCAGAAACTGCTGGACTGGAAAATATCCAAGTATCGAAAGCCCCTCATTTTAAAAGGAGCACGTCAGGTAGGCAAGACTTGGCTTCTTAAAGAATTTGCCAAGCGTCATTACAATAATATTGCTTACTTCAATTTTGATGAGCATCCGGAATACAAACAATTTTTTGAAAGCACCAAGGATGTGGACCGTATACTTCAAAACCTTATGATGGCAAGCGGTGAAATTATTAAATTGGATAACCCGAAAGATACGCTCATTGTTTTTGATGAGATACAAGAGTGTCCCAATGCTCTAAATACACTGAAGTATTTCTGTGAAAACACTCCTCATTATCATGTAGCCTGTGCAGGATCGCTTTTAGGCATTGCTCTTTCCAAGCCTGCTTCTTTTCCTGTTGGCAAGGTAGATTTTTTAGAAGTCGGCCCGATGACCTTCACTGAATTTTTAATGGCTAATGGTGACAGCAATCTTACTGCCTACATGGACACCATCGATAAAATCGAACCCATACCCGAAGCATTTTTTAATCCTCTTTATGAGAAACTTAAAATGTATTTTATAACAGGTGGTATGCCGGAATCTGTCCGGTCCTGGACACAAGACCGGAATGTAGAGCTTATGCAGCAGATGCTGTCCAATATCCTTGGAGCATATGAACGGGATTTTGCAAAACACCCTGACCCAAAGGATTTCCCCAAAATATCGCTCGTATGGAAATCCATACCCTCGCAACTGGCCAAGGAAAACAAGAAATTTATTTATAAGGTCGTTAAAGAAGGTGCTCGAGCAAGGGAATATGAGGATGCCCTACAATGGCTTTGTGACGCCAATCTGACTTATAAGATATACCGCAGTACCGCCCCAGGGCTGCCCATTTCAGCATACGATGATTTATCTGCTTTCAAACTATATATGGTGGATGTAGGGCTGTTACGCCGTTTGTCTCTTTTGGCTCCTTCTGCCTTTGGTGAGGGCAACCGACTGTTTGTGGAGTTTAAAGGTGCTTTAAGCGAAAATTATGTTCTTCAAGCACTTCAAAACCAGTTTGAAGCCATACCTCGCTACTGGGCTATGGATAACCCTAGATATGAGGTTGACTTTCTTATCCAGAGAGAAAATGATATTTTGCCCATCGAGGTAAAATCGGAAAGCAATGTGGAAAGCAGAAGCTTAAAAAAATACAAAGAAAAATACGGCGACAAGGTAAAACTTCGTATTCGTTTTTCCCTGAATAACCTGCGCCTTGACGATGATCTCTTAAATATTCCGCTGTTTATGGCAGATTATTCAGATAAACTCATTGGATTGGCTTTGAAGTAAAAAACCTTCAAACTGATTTTGTTCCACATCAGTTTGAAGGTCTACACATCCTTTGCCACTCCCATTTCGGCTGAATCTGTCAATTACCTTGGCGATGTTAGTTATCTATTGGAATTACCACATTAAAGAACTCAATGGATTCAATCTCCTTATCGTTTATCAACTTATCAAATATTTTTATGCTAACAGTAGTATTTGATAAGTAGTCGCCTACCATCATGCCACTAGAATACCTTGTTGTTTCTTTTGATCCATCCTTATAATTAATTGTAACCGGAAACTCATCAAGATAAGTGTCGTATTCAATCTGCTCAAATGGCGAGGCTTCATGTATTTCTCGTGTAAAAGGACTTGAGAATTTTATCGTAATAGAAATGGGCGATACGGCTATAGATTGCAGCGTTGCCTCATAGCCATATAACATCAGTTTGCTGTTTGGTTCATATGTCCTTGAATAATCCTTGAAATTAAGCTTAAAAGAAGTATCCCAGCTACCTTTAACGACTGTTTTGAATACTTGTGCTTTAGGGTCAACGGTAGCGGCTTCCTCAAAAGTTTTTGGCAAAGGTCCGGCAGCCTCAAGTTCTCTCAATTTCAACTTGATATCGCCGCCTATAAGAGATTTTTCAGTGTGTAGCGCCATAATAATGCTGATTTTATTGTCGTTTGGATTTTCATCTTCAAGCTTTGTAAATCCAATCCCATAGGGACCGCTATAGCTATTGACATCAACGTTACAATCAAAACGATAGCGTTCAGCGTTCAAAACCACACCTTCCGGCGCTATAAAATCCATTGAAATATAGGTGAGATTACTGTCACCTATAACTTGCTTGATTTCCAATATTCCATTTTTGTTTTTTACTTGCTTCTCAACAACATAAGCCCCGCTTGCCAAATATTCAGCTTGCTCATCACTTGAGGGGTTTAAAAAGTTGAGGAACTTAATATCCAGTCCCAAATGTGCAGCAGCAAACGCTGTTGTTGTAATTAAGCAGAATGCCATCACCGCAGCCATTGCTATGGGTCTTAAACGTTTCATAGGGGCAAATCCTCTTTTGTTTGTAATTTCATTTTTGTGTTTATCTAAAATATTAATAAGCATTCGCTCCTTTTGTTCTTCTGTAGGTTCAAGAATTTCAGATATTCTGCTTGCAACTTTTTTGTCCAAGGTTTTCCCCTCCCAAATCAATTTTAAGTCGTTCACGACCCCTGCATAATTGTGACCGGATAGTGCTTTCGTTGCGCCCTAAAATCCCTGCTATTTCCTTTGTCGAATAGTCTTCAATATAGTATAGATGCAAAACTATTCTATACTTTTCAGGAAGGATAAGAAGTTTTTCAATTATTTCTGTCGCTTGTTTATCCTCGTCACATGAAGCAATTTCCGGCAGACTTTCAAGGTCCACGCGTTTTCGCCTCCACCAGGATTTTAACATATCCTTGCAATGGTTTTTTGACGTTGTAATAAGCCATGCCTTTTCGTGTTCATGGCTGGTGAAAGTCACATGCGATTGTAACAGCTTCAAGAATACAGATTGAACAGCGTCCTCTGCCTCAACGGCGTTTTTCATGTATATATAGCATAGTTTATACACCGCGTTTACATTCCGTCGATATACTTCAGCCAATTCCAGTTCTGTATGCAGCAAAGAATTTTCCTCCACCTGCTCACCCCCTTATATACAACACGATTATCCAACACAAAATGTCCCATTCTCAAAAAATAATTCCCCCAAACCTTGGTCTAGGGGAAAACAAAGCACGCTTACATGCTAATTACGGCGTATTATGTCTAAAATGACATAAACCCTCCTTAATAACTAAAGAGGGCTTACGTTGTATAAAAATCATTGCTTTCATCTGGTGCAAACAGCGGGATATGTTTATCTTTGGTCTAAAGCGGACAGTCTTGGCCTAGCGGCGTATGTTTATACGAAAATTTCCCGGAGTTGAAATCATCGACTGTCTGTCCATGGCCTATAAGCTTGTACTTGTAGATCATAAGGCCGTCCAAGCCAACAGGACCTCTCGCGTGTATCTTGCTGGTGCTTATGCCTACCTCCGCCCCGAATCCGTAACGGAAGCCGTCGCTAAAGCGCGTCGAACAGTTCCAGAATACGTTGGCCGAATCCACAAGGGCCATGAAACTTCTGGCAACTTCCTCGTCCTCTGTCATTATAGCATCCGTATGGCTTGAGCCATATATGTTGATGTGGTCTATGGCTTCGTCAAGGCCTGATACAACCTTAATCGACAGTTTGTAGTCGACGTACTCAGTACTCCAATCTTCCTCAGTTGCCTCGCCGATGTCTATTATAGCCCGTGTCTTTTCACAGCCTACAAGCTCCACGTTTTTAGCCTCAAGAGCCGCCTTCACGATTGGCAGGAACCGCTCTGCAGCGCTCTCGTTGACGAGCAGCGTCTCTACAGTGTTGCAAGCCGCCACATACTGCGTCTTGGCATCTACAATAATTGGTTCAATTTTCGACTCGTCCGCATCATCGTGGAGATATATATGGCATACGCCGTCCGCGTGTCCAAGTACTGGAATGTTTGAATTGTCCATGATGTACTTGACGAAGGCGTTTGATCCACGAGGAATGAGCAAATCAATATCGTCGCTGAGCTTGAACATCTCATTTACGTCCGAGCGTGTCTCTATAAGCTGTATCCAACCTTCAGGCAAACCCGCCTCCACGGAAGCTTCTCCAATTATGTCCGCCAGAATCCTATTTGTATTGGCCGCTTCGGAGCCACCCTTCAAAAGCACGCTGTTCCCGCTCTTCAGACAAAGTGTCGATATCTGAACAAGGGCATCCGGACGCGATTCGAATATAATTCCTATGACTCCGATTGGGCAGCTTACGCGGTAAAGGTCCAGTCCGTTATCCAACTGCGTGGCCAGCTTAGTCTGGCCAACAGGGTCAGCCAGCTTCTTGAGGCTGCGGATTCCATCGATGACGCCGGAGAGCTTCTCGTCATCGAAGCGAAGGCGCTTTAGAAGAGGTCCATCGAGTTTTTCTTCAACACTGCGCGCATAGTCCTTGTCGTTGGCTGCTATAATCTCACTCTTTCGTTCCTCGAGCCTGATGGCTATGGCCTCAAGTGCTCTATCCTTCGTTTCTGTGTCTAGCGCAGCCAGCCTTATGGAAGCATGCTTTGCCGCCTTGGCACGTTCTCTAATTGTCATTATAAATCCTCCTTATTTCCTAAAGGCGTTTGATCCCTATTTGCATTAGTTTACATTGCCTTGACGAAATTTACTTATTACTTAATTTTACACATTTTGGCTGAAGAACGCAACCGACGCCGTGAATTTCAATAACGGTGAAAACAAAAAACTCTAACAACTTAAGTTCGTTAGAGTCCTTCTTATAGCTTCTTGGTGCAAACGGTGGGGGTCGAACCCACGTCTGCGGCTTCGGAGGCCGCCGCTATATCCGCTTAGCTACGTCTGCATGTTCAAAAGTGAACGAATATTTTTTGTTCTGTATGATTTTATCATTTTATCGCAGACCTATCAACAACAATTCGCAATCTAGTACTGGTGAGCAGAATCATCATTGACTGCAGCTACACTTTTTGATATCATCCTTCATGAGGAAAATTTCATTTAAAAAAGTTTCATAGGGTTCCGCAGTTTCTAATCGAAACTGGCCTGGTCCAAGATGAAACGCGCAGCATGCTGCGTTCACGGAAGGACAAAAGCCTGGGAGATATTTTATGTTGTATCTCTTTGGGCTTTTTTTTATCAAAATTTTAAGGAAGAATCAATAGATCCTATACGCCTGATTTGCATTGGGTTCGTAATTATCGGGATAACCGGCTTGAAAATTGTATCTTAGTTCAAGCATAATTATTATATGGTTATTAATACAGAAAGGATGAGAAAATAAGCAAGGCAATGGATGTATTGTCTGCAAAAGGGTATAACATAGTCTGCGAATAAATATAGGAGCTGAACCAAAAATATGATTTTGAGTCAGCTCCTTTAAAATGCGTGTCAGATTTTCTAAATGGGCATCGCCTCTACTGGCCTATTATGTCCATTATGACCTGCATATCCAGGCTCCTTCTCACGCCATCTGCGAGCTTGTCGTACTCTATCTCCTTTAGCTGCTGATAGCTAAGTTCCGAGTCCTCCTGCTCTACGCCTCTTATGCTTCTGATGTTTGAAAGTAGTGCTCTTCTGAAAGCATCATTCTCGAATATCCCATGCAAATATGTGCCAAATACGCTTCCGTCTGCGTTCACTGCGCCGTCGCCTACTCCGTCTTCGAGCCCTATGGCCTGGATTGCTCCCTTCGAAACTTGGGTGCTTCCCATGTGTATCTCGTACCCGTCAACCTGCATACCCGCGAGTCCTTCGAGCATTCCAGCTCCGGAAATTATGCTTCCCCTTGACTGGATTGTCCTTTTTTCTCCCTGCATTACAGTCACCGAATCCAGAAGTCCAAGGCCGTTTATCCTAAGCTCAGATGATTCCACTCCGTCGGGGTCTAGTATCTCCCTGCCGAGAATCTGATAGCCCCCGCATATTCCTATTACAGGCACTCCCTGCCTGTGCAGGCTGTATATCGCCTTATCCATGCCTGAGTTGAATATCCATTTCATGTCGTGTATGGTGTTCTTGCTACCGGGTATTATGACCAGGTCAGAGTCCATGAGCTCATCCGGTGTGCTTGCATACGAAACGCTAACACCACTTTCGAATTCGAGCGGCGTGAAATCCGTGAAGTTGGACATGTAGGGCAGTCTTACCACTCCTATTTTGAGGCCTCCGTCGCCCCTGCCTCTTAGCCTCTCGGTGACGCTATCCTCGTCATCGATGTTGATGTCCATGTATGGCACAACTCCAAGGCAAGGCAAATCGAGCCTCTCCCTGAACATGTCTATGCCGGGCTTTAAAAGCTCCACATCGCCCCTGAACTTGTTTATTATGTAGCCTTTAATTCTGGCCCTCTCCTGCGGCTCCAAGAGCATATATGTGCCGTATATTGACGCGAACACTCCGCCCTTGTCTATGTCTCCCACAAGGATAACTGGAGAGTCGGACATCTCGGCCATACCCATGTTGACTATATCGTTCTCGCGGAGATTTATCTCCGCCGGGCTGCCAGCTCCTTCGAGCACTATCACATCGAACATGGAGTCAAGCTTGCTGTATGCCTTCATCACCTCTTCCCTGAGGAAGGCCTTCCTTTCGTAGTACTCTCCTGCCTTCATGTTGGAATGTACCCTGCCGTTTACTATTATCTGGCTTCCAACATGGCTTGTGGGCTTTAGGAGCACGGGATTCATCTCCACTATTGGCTCTATCCCCGCTGCCTCTGCCTGCACCACCTGAGCCCTGCCCATTTCTCCGCCGTCTTTTGTTATGAAAGAGTTGAGCGCCATGTTCTGAGATTTAAAGGGCGCTGCCTTGTATCCGTCCTGAAACAGTATCCTGCACATTGCCGCGCATATTATGCTCTTGCCAACGCTTGAGCCCGTCCCCTGAAACATTATGCTCTTTGCCATATATGTACCCCCCGTAAAAAATGCACATACAAGCGTACGTGCATTCTAATGTCTCGTGACTTAATAACCTTAATTATAAAAAAGCATGCCTCGTTTGTCAATCTCACGGCTTGCATACTATTGATTGTCACAAATCCGCACTACAAAGCTTCACTGCTCCGCATCCATATTTTCAGATGTCTGTGCTATTACCTGACGCTCAAGCAGAAACTGTCTCGATTCCGGGTTGTACTTTATCATGTCGCAGGATACAGGTCCGATACCTGGTTTGTAGTATACTATCGCAGCGGAATAAGGCACCTCTGCCTTGGATGACAACCCTCTAAAACCTGCAGCTCCAACCGTCCCCGGATTGATCACTACGTGTCCGTTTTTATTTAAAAGCTTTGCGCTGTGCGTATGTCCCGTCACGACAAGAGGGGCCAAATCGACCAGCTTTGCGGCTACGCTTTCATTGTGTACCACCAGTATGTCCGGCATGCCCTGCTGCATTATTGCGTTGCGTATGTCTTCAGCCTGCTTCTCCAAGGCTTCTTTCCTGGCATTATCATCAGCATACTCGACCTCCTGAGTATCGCTGAGGTTGTCCGGCCATCCCAGCACCTTCAGCCCCATAACCTCTAGAGGCGTCTTGTCTGCCACCTGAATACCAGGCAATCCTGCAAAGAGCTCCATTATGGCCTCCGTATCGTGGTTGCCTGAAACCAGCACCTGCGGAACGCCGATGCCCTCAATTTCCGCTATGAGATTCGCCTCAGGCATCGTCCCCATATCGCTTAAATCTCCTGCGTTAATCAGCATGTCAACTTTAAACTGCTCAGCTATGTTCCTCATGAACTCGACGCCCACAGGATTGGTGTGCAGATCGCTCACAAGAAGCACTACGATACTATCGTCCTGACTCCCCGAATTATCAAGGCCCGCCAGATTATCAGCTCCCTCAAAAAGCTCTTTAATATTGCCTACCACGACGCCTGTCTGGCCCCTTAGCTTTTCGAAATCATTAAGCGTCTCACGCACCGTCTCCATCACCCTGGGTGCCATCTTCATTGTTCCCCTGAACTCTGGTTCGCTAAATGCATGATAATCATAGCTATGAAAGCTGTATGCCAATAAGGCCGTTAGGGTAAATCCTGCTGCCAGTGAGTACTTCAGAACCCGCAAAGGGCTGAGCCTCAACAACAAAGCCAGGACAATCAGCACTCCCAGCATTCCCACTATAAACTGTTTCATATAGAAGAGCTTTATCTGGGATGTTATGCCATTCTTCACGTTTGCTACGTATTTTTCGGCGCTTGGCATTTTCTCCAGCTTTGAAGTGAATTCCTGCGTTTCTATTTTCTCCAAGCTGATCTTGAGCTCAACAGGTCCCTTATGGGTGCTGGCAATGACTTCGCCAAATGGAGGGATGACCAATACGGTCTGCCCTCGTTCAGAAGGAACCAGCTGCGCATTAAAAACAAGTCCCTGCGACTGTATGCTCATGCCGCCGAACTGCCAGATTGCAAACGCCCCTCCTGCAATAGTGGTGAACAGTATCACAAAGGCTATTGTGAATCTTTTTAATTGTGAATTATTCTGCTGACTGAACATGGTGTATGCCCTCCGAAAAAAACACGAATTATTTGACTATAATCTGGCCCTTCATGCTCGGATGTATGCCGCATGTGTAATCGTATGTCCCTTTTTCTATGAATGTGAACTTGAAAACGTCTCCTTTGTTAAGCGTAGGGCTGTTGAACAGATCACTCTTCACCCTGTGAGGCGCTTCGTCCCTGTTTATCCAGTATACAGTCTCGCCGGTTCTTATAGTGGTGACTGGGCCGTTGAACTCAAGGGCACTGAGTCCATATCCACCCTTTCTCCTTACGCACACATCACGCCGGTATTCTTGGCAGTCAATCATCAAATATATTTGTACAATTTGATGATACCCCTGCAGCCATATCAAAATCATATTGACTAATTTCCATTTTAGTATAATAATACATGTAATGTATGCTGAAATCCATCCATGAATTGTATTTCTAGATTTTGTGATGGCATTATATCAAAAAATTGGAGGAACACTCATGGAAGATGACTTTAAGGTCGCAAACAAAACCTCTGTAGGCAAATTTTTATTCAATATTTTAATAGTCTCTCTTACCATCACAGTGTTAGGCTATGCGATTAATTTTTATTTTGCGGCAGGATATCTGCTCGTTCTGGCTGTTCACGAAATGGGACATTATGCCGCGGCAAGGCGCTTGAATGTAAAGGTTCTATTCGGCGGCTTCACGCCTTTTGGCGCGTACATAGTCCATGAAGAAACTAACAGTTGCAGGGAGAATGCAATAATTGCTTTAGGCGGACCATGTTTTGGCGGCTTGCTCGGGCTTGCATATTATTTGGTTTACTCCCTTACAGGCGAATCCACATACATTGCCCTAAGCTTTATTTCCGTCATTCTTAACCTGGCGAATTTAATCCCTGTCAAACCCCTTGACGGCGGCCATGTGGCCGAAGCAATCTCGCCTATACTATGCTATATGGGATTCCCCTTCCTGCTATACATGCTTGCAACAACGCAGCGCTTGAAAGCAAAAATTCTGCTATCTTTGGTTTTGATGTTCGGGGCCTATCAGGCCTATGTTTTCACAAAAAAATATAAGAAGGACCCCTATTTTCATATTGCCAGAAACGCAAAGTTTAGGTTTACAGCTTTTTATTTTATGCTCTTGTCTGCTTTGGCTGCAAGCGCACTTTATTTTTACAGCATGCAAAATTTGGACGAGTTAATTGCTGCTATAAGCAAGCGTTAGATCCTTTTTAAAGAAGCGAAAATTAGTAACGTATCTACATAATATACTTTAAAAAGGAGCCGAATGAAATTATTCAGCTCCTTTTATATTCTCTATTGTTGACCTTTGAACTTCGATAGATTTTCCTGCATAACCTTGGCAAGGTCATCAAGCTTCTCGCTTATGTTGGACATTTCCTCTATTGTAGCTGTCTGCTCCTCCACTGAGGCCGCAACCTCCTGGGTACCTGCAGCATTTTCCTCCGATATGGCCGAGAGGCTTTCAACCATTGAAATTATGCCAACCTTTCGCTCCTGCATCTCTCTTCCGGAATGGTTGAGATCCTCTATTACCGTTTTCATCCGCTCTATTGCTGCTGAAATTCCCTCAAACTTTATATTTGTATTCCCAACGCTTTCAGTCTGTGATGCCATGACTTTCTCGACGTCCTCCATGGCCCCGACTGCTTCCTTGGTTCTGACCATGAGTTCCCTTATTACGTCAGTTATTTCATCTGTGAAACGCTTTGACTCCTCGGCCAGCTTTTTGATCTCCTCCGCCACAACAGCAAAGCCTCTTCCTGCCTCTCCCGCCCTGGCCGCCTCGATTGCGGCGTTCAGCGCCAGCAGGTTTGTCTGGTCCGCGATGCTTTTTATCATCTGACTCGCAGATTCTATCTTCTCGGCGCTCTGGTCTGTCTCTACAATGACCCTGCGTATCTCCCCGGAAGCCTTCCTGTTAACCTGTGTTTTTTCCGTGAGCTCTTCCAGAATTTCAAAACCCTCGTTCCTGAGCGTATTTACATCATCAGTAGCCCTGTTCAGGTCCAGAATTAGCCCTTGGTCCTTTTCTATGAGCTCCTCTAGCACATGAATTGCAAGAGCGCCTTCCTCGGTCTCTCTTGCCTGCTCATTGGCACCCTTTGCAATTTCGTCCACGGCCCTTGCCACCTCTTCGGATGCAGCTGCTGTCTGGCTGCTGGTTCTTTTCAACACGCCGGAGGATTCGCCAAGCTGCTTCGAAATATTGTCAATTTCCTCGACCAGGGACCTTACATTGTCTATGACCTTCTGGAATGCCACCGAAAGCAGTCCCACCTCATCCTTCCTCTTCATGAAGTCCTCTGAGACGTTTTCAGATACGTCCAGATTCGATATTGAGTCTATGAGGTATGTGAGCGGCTTGGATATTCTCCTGCTGCTCATTAGCCATATTATGGCTAGTATTATCAGATTTAGAATCAGCAGCGCAATCTGGAATATTTTCAATGTCAAAACCTTTGACGCTGAAAATGCCTCGGCCGCCGCCACAGCATCGTTGGTCTTTTCAAAATACGATTCGCTGCCGGAAAGGAGAGCTTCAGCTTGGCCGCTGTCCCTGCTTTCGTATATGTTTTGCTTAAGGGTTGCCCATTCCTTTTCAACCACTTGCATCTTGGATATGTATTCGGCGTCCGTAGCCTCAGGAAGATTCAAATCCGAATCCCCGCTTATCAGCCCCTTTATAATCTTGTCCAGCTTGGCAATCAGCTCATCCGAAGGCTTGCCTGCCAGCTCCAGCTTTACCAGCCTTTGCGTAGCTCCCCTTACAATGCCCGAATAGTTGACCACCCTTCCGTCGCTGGTCATGTTGTCCAACTGGTAGAACACCATGTATGTACTTGAAATAGAGAAAATGCATAATGCAAGCACAAACATCTTAAGCGTTGTACTTATTTTCAAATAATATTCCCCCTTATGTATGTATGCTTATGTATGCTGCGAAATATCCTATACCCCTATAATGTATCAAATTTTTCCATATTTCACAATACATTCACTCGAGAATATCTTCTTTTTTGAAAATATTACAAATTTGAAATGCTAAAGCTCATACTCAAATCCAAACAGATGGTTTATGTGCATATTGAATGTCCTGCCCCATATTGCTATTTTCTCGTCAGTTTCCGACATGGGCGCCACGGAATCCATGAACGCTTTCAAATCCTCATGGCTTGTGAAATCGAAAACACTTTTCAGGGCGCTGTCGTCATTCACCCCCCTGTTGATTAGCAGGTTGCCTCGTTCGCTCAGGGTAATTGACGAGGGCTCAGCAAATTCTTCCCTGTAGCGCTCCACGTTCTCAAACAGCTCATCCAGATAGCAGAAAAACAGGTCCCTGGACGCCTCCTTGAGCCTTTCAAAAGTCATGCTGCCGTCCAGATAGGCGCGGAACTCATCATCATTGTTGAAATAGGCATATGTGAACTTTATCGGTATTCCCACCTCGTCGGCGAACTCCTTGGCCATGCCAGCCTCGCCCAAATTGAACTGGTATACATGAAAATGGATATACGCCTTGCCGCAAAAGCCCTTCTCCCTCACGCACTCAATTATGCTTCTTATGTTCCTCTTTACGGTCTCAAGCTGGAAGCCGTGTATCCTGTCATAGGACTCTTGGCTGAAACCCGGCATGGAGAATATTATCTCCGTTATGTGCCCGCAGGAAACTGCCTCGCTCAAGTCCGGCGCCACCGAGCCGTTTGTGCTCAGCCCAAGCCTCAGCCCGTTGTCATGGGCGTAGTTTATTATATTTACTAGCTCCGGATTAAGGCACGGCTCATACCAATTGTACAGCCCCACCCATGCATTTGGCTTTATTAATCCGTGCTCCAGAAGATGGTCGAATATCCTCTTAAACTCCGAAAGAGACATGGCCTTCTTTTCCTTGCCTGCATTTTCGCCGCTCCTGTTTGCCTGTCCAGTCAGGCAGTACGGACATCTGGCGTTGCAGTAGTTTACTATGTCTACATAAACATCATCGTACATTATCTAGCCTCCTTTATTCCTTTAGGCTTCCCATAGTCAGCCCTCCAACAAACAGCCTTTGGACTGCAATGAAGAAGATTATAACCGGGATTATCATTACAACGGCCGCTGCAGTCAGCAGCCCAAAGTCCGCCCCATGGTTCCCTACTAGCGTTTGGACCCCTATGGCGACAGTCCTCATAGAATCCGACTTTATGAGTATGTTTGCATACATGTATTCATTCCAGCCTAATACAAAGGAATATGTAAGAACTGTTGCCAGTACCGGCAGGCATACGGGCAAAACCACGTGTATCAGGCACTGAAAATAGTTGCAGCCATCTATCAGTGCGGCCTCCACAAGCTCCCGTGAAATTGTCTGGAAGTAATTTTTCAGCATCCATATTCCAAAGGGCAGAATGAATGACATATATGTGAGCACAAGCGCAAACCTTGTATCAAGCAGCCCCAGCCCGTAACACATCAGAAACAGGGGTATCGCCAGAAGAATTTGCGGGAAGATATATACGAACAGGTTGAGTGCTATGAATGCGTTTTTGCCCCTGAATTCAAGCCACACCAGCGCATATGCCGCAAGCGATGAAACAAAGAGGCTTATGACGGCCGTGAATCCGGCGACAAGCGCACTGTTCATAAGATAGTCTCCGAATTTCATGACCCTGAAAAGTCTGACATAGTTATTCCAGTTAAGGCTTTCCGGCAGCAGGCTTGGAACAGCCGTTACTATCTCAGATCTTGTCTTGAAGGATGTCACAACTGCCACTATTATGGGCAGCCAGACGATGAATGCGATGGCAGCCAAGGCCATAAACTTGCCGGCATATTTCATTGATTTGACTCCTCTTTTTCTCACCCTAGCCTTCATCCTTGTCGCCCCTTTGTGACAGCCTGAAATATATAAATATAAAAACCGAAAGTACGGCAAACATAACCGTAGCCAGCGCACACGCATAGCCTATCTGCTTGTATTCAAACGCCCTTTTGAAAATGTAGAGGCTAAGTGTGAGTGTTGAATCTGCCGGGCCGCCCCTTGTCAGAAGATATATCATATCAAACGATGAGAACTCCCATATTATCTGCAGTATGACGAGCATTACAAGCGTCGGCCTGAGCGAGGGCATTGTAATCTCCCTGAATATCTGCCAGGCACTCGCTCCGTCTATCCTGGCAGCATCAATCACGTTCCTGTCTATTGATTTGAGTGCCGCGGACATCACAAGCATCACGAAGGGATATGAAAACCAGACGCTGGGAATCACAACCCCCGGCCATACAAGGTTCTCCACAGCCAGGGGATTGACGGCGGCTTCTATTATGCCCAGCCTGAGAAGCATATGGTTTATAAGGCCGTAGTAGTCGTTGTAGAGCCAGCGGAATGAGAAGGCCACAACGGCGGAAGGCAGTATCCAGGGCATGAAAAACATCGTTCTGAAAAATCCAATATATCTCTCCGAGGAGTTGAGCAGCAGCGCCAGTACAAAGCCAATGAGCGTATTGAAGAATACAAGGCAGGAAACCATTTTCAATGTGTTTTTGAACGCCTTGAAAAACAACGGGTCTTTCGAAATGTCCACGAAGTTGCCAATTCCAATAAACGAGAATGCCTCGTATGAAAACAGCCTGTTTGTAAAGCCCATGCAGACGCCGTAAATGATCGGGTATACCAGTATGAACAAAACTGCAATGACGGCTGGCAGCATAAATAGAAATGCTGCAGCGTTTGATTTTTTTTTGCAATGAATTTTCATCGATTCAATCCTCTTTTGTCGCTATATCTCCAAATACATTAAGCCGGCATCAAACCGGCTTAATATATTTCTGGCTGTAATTTTCTACTTTTTAGCGTTTGCTTCTTGTATCGTTTTTTCAACCATTTGATGCAGCTTAGTCAGTGCCTCCTGGGGAGTCTTCTTGTTTACCGTCACATCGGCCATGGCCTGGGCAAAGTACGTGTCGCACATATAGTCTCCAGGGATTATGTCATGCCCCCAGCCCAGTGTGATTTGTGTAGGAGACTGTTCCTGCATAGCCCTGTACCACTCGTGCTTAGTGAGCTCCGGATCGTTTGTTATGTCAACAAAAGGTGACACATTGCCCGAAATCATAGCCCACTCCTTGCTGAGTTCAGGCTTGCTCATAAATTCTACGAATTTCTTGGCTTCCTCTGGATGCTTTGCATCCTTGAATATGAAGAACCCGCCTGTGCCTGACCAGCTTCCAGAATGTCCCGATGGTCCGTTTGGCAGCTTGGCAAAGCCAATATTCTCATATTCCTCAGGGAACATATCCTTAAGCAGAGTTCCGTATCCGCCCCAAGTTACTGACATTGCAACCTTTCCAAGGCCTATGGCATTGGCGGGATCACTGTGCTCCCAGGTCACGGTGCTCTCAGGAACAACCTTCATCTGGTTGTAGAGCTTGTCCACAAGCTCCAGGGCCTTGAGGTTCTCAGGGCTGTCAAGAGCTACATTGCCGTCCTTGTCTATCATATTGCCGCCCGCTGCCATCATTAGGCCTGTCAGAACCTGGCTTGACTGGTATCCGTCGCCCGTGAAGAATCCAAATCCGGACACGCCGTCCTTGTTGGTAGCCTGGGCGATTTCAACCAGCTCGTCCCAAGTGGCAGGAGGATTGTCATAGCCTGCGGCCTTGAGGATGTCTTTTCTGTATATAAGCACCATTGAGGCGTCGCCGTGCGGAACTCCGTACCACTCACCATTTGCCGAGAACGCCTGCATACCTTCATTGAAAGCCTTAGCTCCCCCAAGCTTTTCTACAAGGTCTGTAACTGGCAGAACCTTGTCCTGAAGTGCATAGTCAACAGCCGTTATAGGGCAGTCATACCCAAGATCAGGAGTTTCTCCCGTTTCAAGAGCCTGATCCCACTTGGTATATACGTTGTCCCAGCTTTCCACTGTGAATTCTACCTTTATACCGGGATTTGCCTTTTCAAATTCCGAAATGTGTTTTTCCCAGAATGCCATTTCTTTTTCATAATCATACCCATACGGAGGATACGAGAAATTAATTGTCACTTCCTCCTTCTTCCCACCGTCTACTCCCCCGGCTGTTTTAGAACAGCCTGTAAGACTAAGGAGCATTGTAAAAATTAAAATGATTGCCAGTAGAGCTCTTTTGCTTCTTGACATAAACTTTCTCTCCTTTATGTATTATTTTGTTATATGAATTATAATTATAACCTCAGGTTTTTTTCGCTATAGTTGTCAAATACATGCAGATTCGAAGGAGGCAAATATACCTTCATGTCCCCACATCCGTCGATAGCCTTCTGCCTGTCTGTCTTTATGGTCAGGCTGTTTTGCCCCGCCAAGGCATGTATATGCATCTCGGATACCATTCTCTCGACGATGTCCAGCTTGACTGTCAATGAATTGCATTCCTGCAGCTGCTCAACTATCTGTATATGCTCCGGCCTTATGCCCACACTGACCTTTTGCCTTTCAGCTGAAACTTTCAAATCCTGGGGCAGCATAAGTATTTCATTCGTATCCTCGATTTCGGCGTAAAATACTCCATCCCGGCAAACTATTTCAGCCTCCAGAAAGTTCATAGGCGGCACGCCCATGAATTGTGCAACAAATTTATTAGCCGGTCTCTCTATTATGCTATCCGGCGTGTCTACCTGCTGTATTTTGCCCTTGTTCATGACAACTATCCGGTCTCCAAGTGTCATAGCCTCTATCTGATCGTGGGTGACATAAAGCATCGTCGCCTTCAGCTGTCTGTGCAGCTTCAAAATCTCAGCCCTCATTGTGTTTCGAAGCTTTGCATCGAGGTTTGAAAGCGGCTCGTCCATGAGAAACACCTTGGGATCCCTAACCAGAGCCCTTCCTATGGCCACCCTTTGCTTCTCGCCGCCCGAGAGCTTGGCCGGTTTGCGGTCCAGATACCCGTCTATGCCTAGCATTTTGGCAATTGAAATTACCTTCTCTCTGATTGTACTTTTGTCCACCTTGCGCATTTTGAGTCCGAATTCCAGGTTTTCATATACAGTTTTATTTGGATACAGGGCGTAGTTTTGAAAAACCATGGCAATGTTGCGGTCCTTTGGCTCGAAATCGTTGATCGGGACGTCATCAATGCAGATTTCACCCTCGCTCAGCTCAGTTATGCCCGCTATAATCCTCAGCAGAGTAGATTTGCCGCAGCCCGACGGCCCTACTATTACAACAAGTTCATTGTCATTTACTTCAAGATTGAAACCCTCAACTGCTGTCTGTTCTCGATATCGCTTGCTTATATTCTTTAGGAGAACCTTAGCCATAGTGCATCTCCTCTTTTGTCTATAATAATGGCTCCGCTTGATTTACATAATGCAATTGCAGCCATCATCAGTTTATAATGCCCTGAAAAAACTGTCCAATTAATTAAAATTATAATCATATGCCATCAATAAACTTTTCCTATAATGAAAAAACTCGCGCTAAATGCACGAGTCCATGAACCATTTCATTGCTTCAGATATATATTTGTTCTTGTGGTGCACTATACTGAACTTGCGCCTGAAGCTCATGCCGCGTATTTGAACTGCAACAAGCTCTCCACTTTCCAATTCGGTTTTCACTGCCATTTTCGATATTACCGAAACGCCCAGACCCGCCGCCACGGCGTTTTTTATGGTTTCAGCGTTGTTGTATACGCCCGCTCTTCTCCATTTTACTTCGTTAGCTGCCATAACCGATTCGAAAAGCTCCCGCGTTCCGCTTCCCTGTTCCCTCACTATGAAATCAGCAACTTCAAGCTCCTTAAGGTCTACTTCGCCCGTTAGCGCCCAGGGATGGTCGGCTGCGCATACAAGCACCAGCTCGTCATCCATGAACGACTTTACAGTCAGGTCGGCCGAATGCACGGCCCCTTCCACAACGCCTATATCGACCTGGTCCAGAAGCAGCATTTCTTCTATTACACTTGTGTTGTCCACTACAGATTCAACATTGCTTCCTGGGCTTGTCTGCTTGAATCTCTTCACCATGTCCACAAGTATGCAACTCCCAACCGTCATGCTGGCTCCTATCCTTATATCTCCGTTGCTGCTCAAATCCCGCATTTCACGCTCCAGCTGCTCGTGGAGATTAATGATGTGGCGAGCATAGTCGAGCAGCTTTTTCCCTGCCGCCGTTATATAAAGCCTGCGGCCAAGCCTTTCGAAAAGCACAACACCGTAGTGCCGCTCGAGCTCCATAATTGCCTGGCTAACAGACGGCTGCGCCATGAACAGCTTTTTGGCAGCTCCCGACATGCTACCTTCGCTGCAGACGCACGCAAATATTTTTAGATGCCTGAGACCCATAGAGACTCCTTCCATAGGCTTTCACCTATCTTTTTTATTATATTATACTATTTTACTTATTCATAAACACATGTTAACCTGTATTTAGGAAATTATATAATATTGAAATATGACAGTCCATTGAAAACTATATGCATTATATTCATACTAAAAATATTCTTAATACCCGCTTCATATTTAGGAGGACTCAGTTCATGAAAAATATCGATAACTTCAAAAAAATACTGCCCGGGATTATGCTTGCCTCTTCAATAGCGCTGCCGTCATACTTCCTTGGCTCCAAATTCCCGCTTATTGGCGCTCCTATATTCGGAATGCTCTTGGGGATGCTGCTTGCGAGCTGGCAAAGGCCCGAAAATTTCAACAAGGGCATAACCTACTCATCCAAGAAGCTGCTCCAATACGCAATAATACTTCTGGGATTTGAAATGAACCTCTACAGCGTTTTCAGGGTCGGCAGCCAGTCGCTTGCTGTTATGGTTGCCACTACAGGCGCCGCTTTTCTTACAGCCTGGCTTGTGGGAAAAAGCCTTAATATTCAGAGCAATACCTCCACACTCATTGGAGTTGGAACGGCAATCTGCGGCGGCTCGGCCATTGCAGCCACTGCGCCTGTGATAAAGGCGGATGACAAGGAGATAGCCTACTCCATATCCACAATATTCCTATTCAATATAACAGCCGCCCTTATATTCCCCATGATTGGACACATAATGCAAATGAGCGATACTGGATTTGGCATATGGGCGGGAACCGCAATCAACGACACGTCTTCTGTGGTAGCTGCCGGATACTCATACAGCAACGCAGCCGGCAACCTGGCAACAATAGTCAAACTCACGCGCACCCTGCTGATAATACCAGTAACTCTCGCCCTGTCATTTGCAATGTCTCGCAAGAGCGAGGAATCGGGCGAATTCAATTTTGTGAAGATATTCCCCTGGTTTGTGCTGGGATTCCTAGGAACATCGGTTATAAAGACTGCCGGCCTGCTGCCTGATGGGCTGTGCTCATTCCTGGCTCACTCAGGCAAGTTCCTGATAATAGTTGCAATGAGCGCAATAGGGCTCAACGTCAATTTCAAGGCAATGGCTAAAAACGGCATGAGGCCTATACTGCTCGGACTCGCATGCTCTCTTGCAGTAGCCGTCTCCTCTTTGCTGTCGCAGCAAATGCTCTCACTTTGGTAATATCAGAAACTCCTAACCTGGCTAATGCCAGGTTTTTTAATTATCAGCTGATTTTCACACGCTTTATTGTTAAATATTTAATTATTTTCAGCGGAATTTCATCATAGTTATTGACATATGCCATATATAGAGTAAAATAAAAAGTAGTAAGTGGCATATGTCAATAACTAGGTCCATCCTGTATACAATGCCGCCTATGCGAGGTGAATTTATAATGGCTCGACCCAGAAAATGGAGAAAGGTTTGCTGCCTGCCTGAAAGCACCATGTTCGGACCGCTCAATTCTTCGGATTCAGACCGCGAAACTATTATAATGACGGTTGAGGAATATGAAACTATTCGTCTTATTGATTTTGAAGGTCTGATGCAGGAGGAATGTGCCGATCAGATGAACGTTGCTCGCACCACAATACAGAAAATATACAACGATGCCCGCAAAAAACTTTCAGCTTCTTTAGTCAACGGAATCAACATAAAAATTGAAGGCGGAGACTACAAGCTGTGCGAAAAAAGAGAGCAGCCATATGTGTGCACAGGATGCCGCAGACAAATTCCATGTCAAAATAACGACAACTCAGTAGATAATATTAAGGAGGATTCCAAATGAAAATTGCAATTCCAGCCGACGAAAAATCACTAGAATCGGGTGTATGCCCTTCATTCGGCCGTGCACCTTATTTCCTGATCTATGACACAGAGACAAATGAAAGCGAATTTATCGACAACAGCGCAGCAGCCAGCCAGGGTGGAGCCGGAGTCAAGGCCGGCCAGACTATAGTCGACAGCAAAGCCAGGGCCCTTATAACTCCAAGATGCGGCGAGAACGCAGCTATGGCTATGCATGCTGCCAACATTAAAATATATAAGTCTATCGAAGGCTCTATAATGGACAACATAAATGCTCTTACCCAGGACAAGCTTTCTATTCTTGAAGAAATCCATCCCGGCTTCCACGGTCACCATGGAGGCAACTAGCATGAAAATAGCTGTGCTCAGCGGCAAGGGCGGCACAGGCAAAACGCTGGTATCCGTTAATCTGGCTGCGGCAGCAGGGAAATCAACATATATCGACTGCGACGTAGAGGAGCCCAATGGGCATCTTTTTTTCAAGCCTGCAGATGTAAAATCGGAGTCGGTCACAGTCAAGAAGCCTCTTATAGACGCGCAGCTTTGCAGCGGCTGCCGAAAATGCGTGGACTTTTGCAAATTCAACGCGCTTGCATACGTAGGCGGCAGGGTAATACTATTCGATGACATATGCCACTCCTGTGGAGGCTGCGCCCTGTTTTGCCCCGAGAAGGCCATTTCCGAAAGAGAGAAGTCCGTGGGGTATGTTCAAAGCGGAATGTCTGAAGATGTATCTGTTATTACGGGCATTATGAATACCGGCGAAGCCTCTGGCGTCCCAATAATCAAAAGACTTTTGGAAAAGCTACCAGAAGATGACAAGCCAGTATTTATCGACTGTCCTCCGGGAAGCGCCTGCATAGTCATGGAGAGCATTAAGGACGCTGACTATTGCCTGCTCGTGGCAGAGCCTACAATATTCGGCGCCCACAACCTGAGCATGGTGTATAGGCTTGTAAAGCTGTTTGGCAAGCCACACGGAGTGGTGCTCAACAAGTGCCTTGAAGGCGACAATCCTTCCGAGAGATTTTGCGTTGAAAACGGTATAAATATACTCGGCAGTATCCCATTCGACAGCGAGCTTGGGACGCTCAACTCCAACGCGCTCATAGCGGCAAGGGAAATCGCCAAATACGGCAAGCTTTTCAACTCGCTTCTGGAAACCGTAGCAAGGGAGGTGCAGCATGAAGCAGCTGTTAATTCTTAGCGGCAAGGGCGGCACAGGCAAGACTACAGTTGCCAGCGCATTCATAAAGCTCTCAGAGGCCAGGGTGTTTGGAGACTGCGACGTAGATGCGCCCAATCTGCACCTTGTTCTGAGCCAGTCAATAGAGCCAAAGCGCTCTGACTATTACGGCCTTCCAAAGGCTGAAATCAATCCCGCCGAGTGCATTGGCTGCGGACTCTGCCTGCAGCACTGCAGGTTCGATTCGATAGTTGGAGATGGCGGCTACAGGGTTGACTATTATGCCTGCGAAGGCTGCGGCGTATGCGAAGCCGTATGCCCGGTAGGAGCCGTAGCTTTAAAGCCTGCGGTCGCAGGCGAACTCATGCTGTATGCAAACGACACAGTTTTTTCTACGGCAGAGCTGAAGATGGGCAGCGGAACCTCCGGCATGCTTGTGTCTGAGGTTAAAAAGCAGATGAAGGAATCCGCCGGGAACGCCGACTTTGCCATAATAGACGGCTCACCAGGCATAGGCTGCCCGGTGATAGCTTCGATAAGCGGAGTTGACATGGTTCTCATAGTTGCAGAGCCCTCCGTGTCGGGAATAAGCGACATGGAGCGCATAATAAAGACTGCCGGAAAGTTCCAAACTAGAGTAGCCATATGCATCAATAAGTATGACACTAACGTAGAAAATTCCAAAAAAATAGAGGAATTCTGCAAAAATAGCTCACTGCCCTTCGTAGGCAAAATCCCCTTCGACCCAGATGCCGTAAAGGCGATCAACAGCGCTCTTAGCATAGTCGATGTAGACTGCCCGTCGGGAAGAGCGGCTAGAGAAGTGTTTGACAGGACATTGCCTTTGCTGTTTTCCAAGGGCGACGCAAACACACAATCATCCGGCATACAGATAAATACAAAAAAGAGCGTCTGAAAAATAAATTTCAAATCATAAAGGAGAATCCACATGAGCGAAACTTGTAACCAAAACTGCGGCAGCTGCGGCCAGGATTGCGCAGACAGAAAAGAACAGCAGACAGATTTCACTGAAATGCCCCATGAGCTAAGCAGCATCAAGAAGGTGATTGGAATCGTAAGCGGCAAGGGCGGCGTAGGCAAATCCCTAGTCACTTCTCTGCTTGCCGTTACAATGCAAAGAAGAGGCCACAACAGCGCAATACTGGACGCTGACATAACTGGCCCTTCAATACCTAAGGCCTTCGGAATCAAGAAAAAAGCCATGGCTAATGAGCTGGGCATGTTCCCAATAAAAAGTGCCACAGGCATAGACATTATGTCTGTAAACCTTCTGCTGCAAAATGACACGGATCCTGTTGTTTGGAGAGGCCCTATAATAGCGGGCACTGTAAAGCAGTTCTGGACAGACGTAATATGGAATAACGTGGACTTCATGTTCATAGACATGCCTCCGGGCACAGGAGACGTTCCCCTTACAGTGTTCCAGTCAATAAAGGTTGACGGCATAATAATAGTGACATCTCCTCAGGAGCTTGTTTCAATGATAGTTTCTAAAGCCGTAAAGATGGCCAAGATGATGAATGTACCTATAATAGGTCTTGTTGAAAACATGTCATCATTCAAATGTCCTGACTGCGACAAGGAATACAAGATATTCGGCGACAGCAACATAGAGAAAATCGCCGCAGAGTACAACATAGACATACTTGCCAAGCTTCCTATAGACCCCAGACTTGCAGCTGCTTGCGACGGAGGGCTTATAGAGCTTTTCAGCGGCGACTGGTTCGACGGCGTTGCCGAAATTCTGGAAAAAGATATTATGACAAATGACAGCGAATCCGAAGGAGGAAAAAAAGTGAAAATTGCCGTGGCAAGCGAAAAGGACATGGTGGCAGGCCACTTCGGCCACTGCGAAAGCTTCCATATTTTCGAAGCTGAAGACAACAGCATAATAAACAGCGAAACTGTTGCAAATCCTGGACACAAGCCTGGATTCCTCCCGAACTTCCTTAACGACATGGGCGTCAACGTTGTCATCTCCGGCGGAATGGGCGGCGGAGCCATAGACATATTCAACGAAAAGGGAATAGAAGTAATAGTTGGAGCCACCGGAAGCACAAAATCAGCAGCTGAGCAGTACCTCAGCGGAGCTCTAAAGTCTACGGGCTCTGTATGCCAAGAGCACGAGCACCACGGAGAGTGCGGCGGACACTAAGAGACCCTGGAAGCCATCAATTACCGACTTAATCCAAATACAGAGAAAGCAGAAAAACCTGTCAATGACAGGTTTTTCTGCTTTCTCGCTATATACCGCTGATTCATTTTGAATTTACTCTATATATACTTGTCTTCCAATTCCTCCAGGAGAGCAATATATCTGCTTTGGACTCCCTCTTCCTCCATCTGCTTCTCGAAACTTTCGCACTCACCGTTGATAGTCTCCATTGTTTCGGCCGAAAGCTGCCTTTGGGCGAACGGATATACTACGGCGTCCTCCTTGTCTATGTGCCTATTGAGAAGATGCGTGTATGATACGGCATTAGCTATGATATCCAGCCTTGACTCGTCGTCACCGGATCTCACCCTCGCGATAGCCTCCTCCAGCTCCTTCATATGAAGCCTCCCAAGGTCATGCTCCACAAGCATTCCCGACTTAACAAGCTTTTCGGCAGCGCCGCCAATCTCGTCCACCATGCGGTTAAAGAGCAGCTTCTCCTCCTTGCCGTGGTGGTGCCTGTCGGCGTAGTTTCTCACAAAATCTATCATTTTGGCAAAATCATCGTAGTCTATGTTCCCACTCTGCATTACTCCGTAGCTGGCCTTTCTGAGCACCTTAAGCATCCTCTTGATGTACACGTGCTCCTCTACCATAAGCTTTATTCCGTCCATGAGCTTACCCCCTCCTGATGACACTTATTCCGTCGGCAGTCCTGGAATATGAAAAGCCGCTGCCGCTTGAATCCACAAATCTCTTTATCCATGCGTCGCGAAGTGCGTGGTAGTTTGCAACATCTCCGCCTTCCGCATCCCAGAAATCGCTGTGTAGACATCTTGTCGCTCTCCAGGAAAACTCCTCGTCATTATTGCTCAGCGTTTCGCTGACTCTGTCACAAGGCATGCCCTCAAGCATAAAGTCGAATACTAGCCTGTGCATATCCTGTGGTGACAAGCCCGTTGCATCAAGACCATCGGCATAAGCCTTTCCATTTCTACTGAAAACCTGCGACATTTCCCCTATATCCATGGCACCTGTATTTAGGAGGGCAGTCACAGTAAAGGCTATCCTGCCCTCAACGCTGTGTATCCTCTCTTGCAGCCAGCCGTGTATGTTGCCATGGTCTATTGCATCCTCAAGCGCGCCTACAGTAGGAGCGCCATATTTTTCATAACCTGCAGCCTTCAGCGCTTCCACATCATATCCCTTTTCCATAGCCGAAGAGAGCAATTCCTCCGCAAGCTTCTCGTGAAGCTCTATCTTGTTGTAAAGCCAGTAGTGTATCTTCCCTAAAAATGCGCTCATAGTCCTCTCCTTTCTACTTTACGCTGTTGTTCAGCGCTGCTAGCAGCTCATTTACGTCAAGTCCGTGCACGCCGCACGCCTCTTCTATAGTCTCAACCTGTGCCGAAGGGCAACCTACGCATCCCATTCCAAAATCGAAAAGCACATTTAATACCTCCGGATAATCTCTTACAAGCTCGCCTATAGTCATGTCCTTAGTTATTTTCATTTTTAATTACCTCCGTTTTTTATTTTTGTGTTCCCTATGGTTTTATTATATGAGCAAACCATTCCAGCCGTGGTAACTTGCGTTACTCAACTGGCTTTTTCTTTTTTCATTGGGCATTCCAATCATCTAGCCCTTGAAAACTTTAGCCCTTAATAATATAATTATTAGGAACTCAATATTATAGTGATAAGGTGCCTTGAGAAAGGCTTAATAGGGAAGTTTGGTGAAATACCAACGCAGCCCCCGCTACTGTAAGCGAAGACGAGTCTTGTATCCCACTGGTCATGCCGGGAAGGGAAGATTAGAATGACGCGCGAGCCAGGAGACCTGCCTTGCATTGATGCTGTGCTTCGGAGGGAGGCTTGTGGCTTGCATTTACGGCATAGTTGCGTCTTTGGCCATGTTAAGTCTATTACTCCGAACAGTATTTCGGAGTTTTTTTGTGTCGCTTTTAACAGCAAAACAAATTAGTGGAGGTGTTTTTATTGCTGAGATACTTGTATTGCATTATGGTGCTTGTGCTGGCTCCGAGATTTTCTTATGCTATGCACATATCCGAAGGTTTTCTGCCCCCAATGTGGTGCGGCGTCTATCTTCTGCTTTCACTGCCCTTTGTAATGATAGGGCTCAAGCAACTCAGGGCAAAATCAAATCTGGGCGGAGACATGAAGCTCTTCATAGCTGTCGCAGCCGCCTTCTGTTTCATGCTTTCAGCGCTCAAGCTGCCTTCAGTCACAGGAAGCTGCTCTCATCCTACCGGGACTGGCTTTGGCGCTGTAATATTCGGGCCGTTTGTAATGAGCGTGATAAGCGTAGTTGTACTGCTTTTCCAGGCCCTATTTCTGGCGCACGGAGGGATTACAACGCTCGGCGCCAACACTTTTTCCATGGGAGTTGTAGGGCCGATTGTAGCATACGGGGTCTACAAGCTTGCAGGCAAAAATAAGCTTGGGATATTCCTGGCCTCCTCCCTCGGCAATCTGGCAACATACTGTGTGACAGCTCTTCAGCTTGCATTTGCTTTTCCTTCCCCAGTCGGCGGAGTAGCTGCGGCAGCCGGAAAGTTCCTAGCCATATTCGCACTCACCCAGGTGCCCTTGGCTATAATCGAGGGCATACTTACTGTAATAATGATGGGTATTGTTGAAAAATATTCGGCTTCGGAGCTTGAAGCCCTGAAAGGCGGGAATGCATATGAAGCGTAGGGATTACATTCTTCTGGCTCTGCTCTCAATCGCTATAGCAGTCGTCTGCCTCAAAATTGGGGCCAGCAGGGGGCCTTTGGAGGGCGCCGACGGCCTTGCGATGGATTACATATCGAGCAGCAACAAGGAATATACACCGTGGTTTGAAAGCATCTGGGCTCCACCATCCGGCGAGATTGAAAGCGCACTCTTCGCGCTTCAAACGGCCATAGGCGGAAGCATAATAGGCTACTACATAGGAAAAAAGAAAAATGCTCAGACTGATAGCTGCATTTGCAGCCGAAAGTAGGATATCTAGTGTGCATCCCTTCCAGAAGGCGGCGCTTTTTCTGCTGCCAGTGGTGATCCTTGGTTTTAGCAAAGAATCGGCAGTGCCTGCGGCCTATGCACTGGCAGCCACTCTAATAATGCACATTTATTTCAGGAGCCCGCTTTTCCTGGTCGTAAAGCTTGCAGCCGGCATGCTCATATTTTCACTGCTGACATCGCTGGCTATGCTTTATGACTTCGGAGCGCCATTTGTCGCAGTGCTTATCTTGAAAAGCGTTGCTGGAATGCTCTCGATACTGCTTTTTTCCCTCCACACCCCTATGGACGATCTGCTCTGCTCGCTTTCAAGGTCCGGACTTCTTCGAGACATGTGCGACATAGCAAAAAGTACATTGAGGTTCCTCGTCCTCATCGAGGATGAGCTCCAAATGATGACATTGGCCGCCAAATCAAGAAGCGGCTTTGGCTCTTTCAAGAGAAAAATATCGACTACAGGCAAGATTGCAGGTCTTTTGTTCATCAACACGATGGAGCGATGGAAGGACATCAAGTGCGCCACGGACAGCAGGTGCTACAGGGGAGTTATACCATACTCCCCAAAAAATTTTGAACACTCAAAAGCTATCATGCTTACGGCTCTGGCATACAACGCCGTGCTTTTAGCTATGCTGATTTATTAAAAAGGAGCGATCTATATGGAAGGCATACTAGTAATAGGACACGGAAGCAGGTCAAATGATGCAAAGGACATATTCTTCAGGATTGTAAGTTCGCTTGCATCCAGATTCCCAGGCAAAATCGTCAAGGGCTGCTTCATGGAGATATCATCGCCGAACATCGAGGAAACTGTTGAATCCATGTATTCCGAAGGGGTAAGGAGCATGGTAGCGCTGCCATACTTCCTGTTTCCGGGAATACACATCAAAGAGGACATCCCGGAAATCCTGGAGCGCATCATAGTGAAGTACCCCGACATTAGCATTAGCTTTGCTCAGCCGCTGGGGTATGATGAAAAAATTGTCGACATACTCGAGCATAGAGCATCGGAATCTATCGCCGGAAAATAATCACCAGATCCGCATACGGCAACATGCCTATGTCGACAGCTGGCTCATCCTAAATGATTTATTCTTTACATTAATTAATTCGAATCGTAAATAATTGGAGGAGATCTTCATGGAACTTCTAAAGAGCACTATAGAAAAAATCAAGGGCCTTGACGAAGCGGCCATGGCCGCGGCAAAAGACAGGATGGACAATCTCATAAAGCCCGTAGGAAGCTTGGGAAGACTTGAGGAGATTGCCATTCAGCTTTCAGCAATAACTTCAAGCATACATCCTATTGTCGACAAAAAAGCCGTCATAGTAATGTCGGCGGACAACGGCGTATGCTGCGAAGGCGTGGCAGCAGCTCCGCCTATAGTAACACTCATGATGACAAACCACATAGCCAACGGCGTCAGCGGCATGGCCTCGATAGCCAAAACAGCCGGAGCCGGCGTTGTGGTTGTAGATATCGGAGTTTCGGCAGACGTCCAAAACGACAAAGTACTTGTAAAAAAGGTTAGATACGGCACTGGCAACATAGCCGTTGGACCTGCAATGACGAGAGAGGAAGCCATAAAGGCCATCGAGGTAGGCATAGAAGTAGCTAGCGAACAGATAAAAAGCGGCGTAAAGCTCATAGCAACAGGCGAGATGGGCATAGGCAACACGACCACAAGCACCGCCGTACTCAGCGTACTCTCAGGCGTACACCCTTCTGAAATAACCGGGGTTGGGGCAAACCTTCCCGGAGACAAAATAAAACACAAGATAGATGTGATACTAAGAGCCATCGAGACCAATAATCCTGACAAAAACGACCCTATAGACATCCTCGCCAAGCTAGGCGGCCTGGACATGGCCGGAATGGCGGGAATAATGATCGCCTGCGCAGCCTCAAGAATCCCATGCGTAGTCGACGGCTACATATCTACAGTATCTGCTCTTTTAGCGTGCAGCATATGTCCTACCGTTAAAGATTTCCTTATACCGTCACACGCCTCATTTGAAAAGGGCTCAGCCCTTGCCTCACAGCTTCTTGGCCTGAGGCCTATGCTCCATATGGACATGCGCCTTGGCGAAGGCTCCGGTGCCGCTTTGGCCTTTGGAATAATAGACGCAGCCGCCGCCATAAGCAAGGACATGATAACCTTCGCGGAAGCCGGAATAGGAACAGTATAGAATAGATGCACAAAAGCGTCAGTCCCTTCTGATTAGCTATCTCTCGGACTGACGCTTTCTTTTACTTTATATTTCATCTATTTTCTTATTTAAAGATTTGAGCCACTTTAGCATAAGAAATCTCTCTTCTACTTCCAGAGTATTCTCAAATTCTTCTTCAAAACCCTCTAATATACTCCAAGCTCTATCCTGAATAGCCTTTCCCTCTTCAGTCAGGTCAATCCTCTTTATTCTGGCATCATTTTCATCAACTCTACGCACAACAAATCCCTTTTTTTCTAAAATGTCTATAATTCCAGTCAGGGTGGATGGCTGAACGAAAATAATCTCATGAATTTCCTTCTGAGTAAGAGCCCCTTTTTTCCACAGGCAATTGATTGCCCTGAACTGTGAAAATGTCAGCCCTGTCTCCTGAAGTCTATTGTTTAGGATTATTGACATTTTTCTGGACAACTCCTGTATATAGTAGCCTAGGTGTTTACTGAATTCAGTTTCCATGTTTGCCCTCCATCTGCATCATTGTACTGTAGCTAATTATATATTATCATATATAATCGCATATCATCCAATATAAAAACAGAGCAAACCCACCTGAAGGGCCAGAACCTATAAATACTACCTGCCTTTATTCTGCTACGCTTGATTCTAGAACCAAATCCTCACTTTCATTTACTTCACTTGGCTTCTTGAAGTATTTAGTATAAATCATACCCGCAATCAGAATCATTCCCATATAACCGGTTGCAGGATATACAATACCTACCATTGTTCCAAATTGCAGCTGTCCGCCAAAATAAGAAATGATGATCATCACAACAGCTGTGATTTTATACTTTTTGCTCTTTTCGTCAGTAGTGACACGGCTTATAGCCGTCCAAAGCATCGGCACTGCAGTTGTATATATCCCAGCAATCAGCATGACGGAGAATATTGTCCCCATTACAGGAAATATTCCACTTGCAACGGCAAGCGACGGAATTTGCTTGTCATAGACTTCTCCGATGTTTGCAAGCAGTCCTGTGCTTAGTATTAATGCGCCAGCCACGAAAGTCACACCGCCGAATAGGCCTCCCAGAAGCGTATCCTTCTTGTTTTTTGCCTGTCTCCCCATACCTGCAGTGAATGGCATAAGCCCTACAAGAGAGAAGGCTCCATACAATATTCCGGACATCGCCCAGTTTGAAGATGCTCCTGATATCTCAATTGTTTTAAGTACCTTGTCAGCCTCGAAAATTCCTGCCGGATTCTGCATTATGCTAATAAGCCCCATGCTCATTGTAAAGAATATTATTACAGGCCCTATATAGCCTATTATGTTTACAAGTTTTTTTAATCCCAAAAGAACAGTGAGCAATGTAAAGAGCGCCATTCCTATGCGTCCGTAGTTTGGATCTATTCCGTAGTGCTCGTTAACAGTAGCTCCCGCACCTGAAATCATTATGGAGACCACCATGAAAAGGAGTATGGGTACAAACCACTCAAAGAATACTCCTATTTTCTTCCCGCAGTAGTATGCGAATATCTGGTTTGCGTCCTCCAGCTGCAGCTTTCGGCCGTCCTCGAGAATGACGGCACTGAACCATCCAAAAAGCGCCATTGCGACTGCTCCCGCGCCTATGCTTCCCCATAACCCCAGATGCGTGAAAAACTGCATAACCTCTTGTCCTGATGCAAAACCCGCACCTATGACAAAGGCCATTATCGCTCCGCCAAATGCAATGACATCCGACCAATGTATCTTATCATTCATATAATGTCCTCCCAATTGAGAAAATAGTTGTTATTAATGCCGACACATTCAGTGATTCCATTCAGTGGCTGAGAATGTTTTTTACCACTGAATATATCGGCAATGGAGCGGTGGATTTATTTGTCAAGCTTGCCCAGGCGTCTGCAGGCTTCCCGGACTACGGCAGGGTCTTGCGCATAGCAGGCACGGAACCATCCGGGAGTAGGTGCGTCAAACAGGTGTCCTGGAGATATATTGACCTTCAAAGTTCCGAATATTTTTTCCCAGAGCGTATGTTCTTTTACGAACTCCTGCGCCTCAAGATATGGACTGAAGTCCCCAAATATAAATATTCCCGCCTGTGCCGGCATGGTTTTTACGCCTATGTCGTTCAGACCCTTTTCCATGAGCTTGTATGCCACGTGCATTCTTTCCCTGCTTGTCTGGATTACTGCGGGAAGCTCCGGCGCCTTGAGAAGCTCTGTAAGCAGCGCCTGCGTATGCGTAGAGACAGCGGAAAAGTATGTTATAGTCTGCATACCTTTGGCTAGATCACTGTTGAATGTTATTGCAAATCCCGTGCGGAATCCAGAAAGAGCGAAGTCTTTAGCAAAGCTGCTCGTCACATGCACGCGGTGCATATACTCCTTAGGTACTAGCTTTAGGGTGCTCACCCACTTTGCACTTGGGTCATGAACCGTCTGAGCATAAATTTCATCAGATATTATATCCAAATCATTTTCCATGCAAAATTCTATAACATTTTTAATTGCTTCTTCTGAGTATACAGTACCCACAGGATTATTCGGTGAAGAAAAAAGCACCGCCCTGACTCTTTTTCCCATTTTAGATTGCTCAGCCAATGCAGATTCGAAGGCCGATTTCGACAAGTCTATGCCGCACTGCACCCCGACAGGCACAACTTCTGCTCGAGCATTTATATCGTCAACAAAACCCGAGTAAAACGGGGCAGGTATCAAGACTACATCTCCCGGATCGCAAAGCATTGTAGCCAACATCTCAAGAGCCACAGTGCAACCTGTACACGCTACTATGTTCTCAGCTTTCAAGCATACCTCGGAATCCTTGCCAAATATTATGTTTTGCCAGTAATTAGCTATGGCTGTACGGAATTCGTCGGCTCCGTGAAACAAATCGTAGTGTATGTTTTTGGGGACGAGCTTCATGCGCGCCTGTGTTTTTTCTAGAAGACTGATTACCTCGTTATCGACAAGTCTGGTCTCTGCCGTACCCATATTTATGTGTCCGCTTGGATTTTGAATCGGATCATACATATCGTTCAACGTGCTAAAGTGAGCCTGTACAAGCGGAGGCATGTCCTTTACATTGGCACGGCCCCGCTCCGAAAGAAATTCCATCATTATCTTTACCTCCTGCTTTCATCGCTTGTCATAGATACTAAATACCATAAAATCCATATTTCTAAAGGTTAATTATGCGGTAGATTGGCTTCTGTTTGAATCCCAGGACGCACTCCAAGTCCCATTGAAGCATCTATATTTGCACCATGCAGTACTGTTGATTCCTCTTGAAGAAGCTGATGCAGCCAGTATGAAATGTCCTGCGGCTGAATCAAGCGTTTTTTCGCCTGATCCGCCTCGAATACCTTTCTTGCTTCTGGGCTCATGTGGCTCAATGTGCTGGCAGTAAACATAGGTGTTTCTGTTGCCCCGGGACATATTGAAAACACATCAATCATGGTGTGCACATTTTCAGCTGCAAGCTGGCGTGCAAGAAAGCTGACTGCGCATTTGCTCATGCCGTCACTCAATGTAAACTTAGGGAATGCTGCAATACCTCCGCCTACAGAAGAAATAAAAATCAACTTGGAAGGCTTGTCTCTTTTCAAAAGCTCAGCTTCCACTTTCTTGTATATCCACAGGGGACCAAGCGCATTCACTTTAAACATTGCCTCATCATTTGCAGCTCCAAATGTGTCGGACTGTTCTGCATACTGCTTTACAGTGGCAGACCCAAGCGAAGCATTGAATATGATGCCGTCCCAAGAATGGTCCACAAGAAAATCCGCATTCTTGACTGCTTCTGCATCACCCTGGTCAAGTCTGTATGCGAATACCTTTCCCGGATATTTTGCACATATCTCATCAGCCGCTTTTGAAGATTTTCTGTAGGTCATGTGAACCTCGTAGCCCTTTTGGGCAAGCAGATTCACACAATCAGCTCCTATTCCCTGAGTTCCGCCGGTAACTAATACCTTTTTCGATGTAGTCTTCATAATGATACCTCCACAATTTATAGTTTTATATACTTCCGTAAGCCGCAATATATTTAGCTTCCTAAATATATTGCCAAAAAAATTTATCTGTTCTCTTGAGCAACACAAATTCTTCAACCTCAACACATTCAACAACATAGCCGTGTTTAACAGCGCATGCATCGAAATAGCTTAAATAATCATGTTCTGTTTTTCTTTAGGTACCTAAATAAATAATAGCATCCCATTTTCCGAATTGCAAGAGTTTTTTGATGATTTTTGTAGTTAATATATCAAAGATTGCGTAAAAAAATCCAGCAGTCGGGAACGCATTCCAAACGCCGGATTTCAAGTAGCAAGCCTTTCTGCAGCCTCATCGCTCGAGAGGCCTTACCGGCTTGAGCCTAAAATTCCACACACGTCTTCAGGCTGGGCCTGTATTAGCTTCATATAGTCTCTTTTGTTGAAAACTTCCATGGTGACTATCCCTTAATCCTGGCATATTTACAAAATCAACTATTCAAATCACCCTTGCTTTCCGTGTTTTTCAAGAACTCCTTTATCATCTCTTTCTGATTCTCCTCCAGCCTTTCAAGCCTGCCTATGATGTCTTCTATAAGTATTTCGGACTTTAGGTTTATTTCATAATCGTGTTCTGCTTGTATCCTGTCCCTTTTTTCCTGCCTGTTCTGGCTCATCATTATTACCGGTGCCTGCAGTGCTGCTATGCACGAGAGTACTAGATTTAAAAGAATGAACGGATAGTTATCAAAATGTTTTATGTTCAGATTTATTGTGTTAATGACAATCCATGTCATAAGAATAGATACGAAAATAATTATAAACGTCCAGCTACCTGCAAAGTCAGCTAGCGAGTCCGACAGCCTCTCGCCAAAGGTAAGCGACTTGTCGTGCAGCTCGTTTACGTTTTTTGAAAATATCTTGGAAACTATTTCCTTGGCAGTCATGCCCGGCTTGTTAGTTTTCATATTTCTCTCCCGTCTCCATTATATTCTTGACAGCATTCCTTAGAGCTTTGAAATCTTCCTTCACATCGTCCTTGCCGACCTCAAACGGCATGTGCACTTTAAGTCTTATCTCTCCAAAGGGAAGAGGCGCTGTGTATCTGTCCCATCTCCTCTTTGACGTAAGCTTTAGGCTGCATTCAGCTGTAACCGGTAGCACCCTCCGCCGCGAAAGCCTGGCCGCCGCGAAGGCGAACGACTTCGGCTCGTGGTAGGGCCCCAGCGGGCCGTCCAGGGCCACGGCCAGGCTGGCGGCTCCCTCACCGTTGATCATTTTCCTTATCTCGAACAGAAAATTGCCGCCAGTGGATTCGTCGGGCACCCTGATTGGTGTATACCCAAAAAAGCGGCATATCAAAGAGATATAATCGCCCCGCATATCCCGGGTAGTCACAACATACAGCCTTCTGCCCCGGAGCGCTGGATACAGGCAATAGCTCTCCCCGTGCCAAAAACCTATCACAAAATCCTCGCCGCTCTCAAGCAGTCCAAGATTGTCCTCGATGCTGACCCTGCTTGTTTTGTACACAAGGAGTATGTAGTATATGAATATTCTGCTCATGAAGTTCTCAATCAGACCTCTTCCTGTTTTCATTCCGGCCAGCCTCTTAATTTTCATCATATTTTATTTGCATTGCAAGCGTATTGACAGATAGAGCGTCATCTCCTTTATAGTCTGCTTGCGCTAATGAATATTGAAGTCCTTGCGGTCCTTAATCGCCCTCATGTATACCTTGACAGCCCTTTGGGCCATGGCATCCAGGGAAAACTCGCCTGCAAACTCACGGGCATTGCCGCCCATTTTACTCCTTAGCTCGACGTTTTCAACGAGCTCAATGAGCCTGTCTCCCCATTCCTTGACATCGGCCGAAGTCTTGTAGCCGTTGAAGCCGTCCTTGACAACATCGTCTATGCCGCTTGAGCGTATGGCCACCACCGGGCAGCCGCCTGCCATGGCCTCGAGCACAACCATGCCCTGTGTCTCCGACTGGGAACTGAACACGAATACATCAGACGCCATGTAGTACTTGCATACCTCGCCGGGTTTTATCATGCCCGTTAGAATCACAGCATCCTCCAGGCCCTTTTCCCTTATAACCCTCTTAATATTCTCCCGCTCGGGTCCGTCTCCTATAATTACGCATTTGAACATCGCCTTGCTGCTTCTTTTAACGTATTCCAAGCCGTCTAGAAGGAAATATACGTTCTTTTCTACCGAAAGCCTCATTACGGAGCAAAGCAGCACATGGCCTCCTGCCCCGTGCCTTTCCCTGATGGCCGCCAGCTCCTCATCATCGACATTTTCATAGCCTTCAAAATCAACTCCCGTAGGCAGCACGGCTATTCGCCTGCTCACGCCTATGTTCTCAAGGTATTCCTTAGCCGTGTTCGTCGGAGCTATTATCGCATCGCATCTTTGCGCGAACCTCTTTATCATCCTGTGGGATATTATGTTCTTGAATATCAGTCTAAAAAACGGCAGAAAATGGGAGTACTCCTCAAGCCTTGTATGGTATGTGAGCACAGCCGGCAGGCTGTATTTTTCAGCAAGGCGAAGTCCCTTGCTCCCCAGCCACATGGGATGGTGCATGTGCACAACGTCGTATTCATCAGCGATGAAGCTCTTTTCAATGTCGTCAGTAAAGATATTGACTATGGGAAATGTAAGACCTTCCTTTTCGTATGTCATTATAGCCTTGAACCTTGTTGTATCTTCATCATCTGAATCATTCCCAAGGGGATATTCAGGTGCAAAAATATGAACCCGATGTCCCAGCTTTCTAAGACCCTTTGCAAGGCGGAATATGGATATAGGCACTCCTCCTATAAAGGGAAGATAATTGTTGGTGAAAAACGCTATGCTGAGTATCTGGTCTTCTTCAATATCCTCCTCCTGCCCGTTGAAGTCCCGGTAGTACCTTTTGGGCACGCTGGCCTTAATGTAAACCAGAAGCATGACAGCGGCAAGTCCGAAAACAGCTATCAGAATGTCCGCCATGTTGCTGTAGAACATGGAATGTATGTAGACCCACACATTCTCGAAAAACTGATAAGCGGCGTGGCTTGATGGCATCTCCTGCTTTTCTACAGAATACTCGACTCTATCCGGTCCTGCCTTCACCTTTATATAGTGGTAAAAACTGCTCTGGTCTTCTATATGGAGCCAGCCTCCGGCACCCCCAGTTATGAAGTATCTTACTCCCCCAATCTCCCTGCTGTCGTAAAACTGCTGGCTTGAAGCGAAAACAGCCGTGACGCCGTATTTTTCAAAGCTCGCCTGCAAAAAATCAGCAAGCTCTTTGTCCTTTATGTAGCCCTCTCCCAGTTCCGCAGGCAGGCCTGATCTTACGCTGTAGAGGGGCTTGTTCATGAAAACGAATCTGTACCTGTATCCGGAGGCCTCTTCAAGCTCCCTTGTAAGCCAGTCGTTCTGCCATTCACTGGATGTCCTGCCGGTAGTGTCGAGAAATATGAAGTAGGAGTCGTCCTTTGCAAATGAGAAGTAATAGGGCCCGAAATGTCTGTAGAATCTGGCGTAGCCCTTGTCCGATACCTCCCTCTGCCCCAGGGCAAGCACGCTTGGAATCCCTATCTTTTTGAGGCTTCTGTAGAGCATCCTGTACTTGTCCTCCGACCCGTCAAGCACTGAGTTGCCTGTAGCAACCATGAAATCCAGGTCGCTGTCGCTGTTTAGCCTCTCCACTATCCTCTTGTCGAATATCTCTATGGAGTTTTTTATGTTGCCCACTACAGCAAAAACAATCTCTGAATCGCCTTGAGACTGCTTTTCGATTTCCTTTATGCTCTTTATGTTAAGCGATGCAAAGTCTGTCTCGTATACACCAAGATATGCCTTGTATGCAAGCAGCAATATGACTATGGCAATGTTTATATACATCGCATACTTTATTCTTTTCATTTTTGTCATTTTGCCACCTCTTTCCCGTTATCCATATAATATCGGCAGCACTTACTCACAAAGCCGCAAGACTAGGCTCGATTCTATTGGCCTGCTGCTTTGTTTCTTTTAGCCCTGCCGATTTTGAAAAGCTCCATGTAAAACAGCACCATGCCTACGAGCATACCTATGTATATGGTGAAAAACCTCCACAGGAACGTCACTGTGACAATCTCATCCTTGCCTACGAACTGTGAAAATATTATGGAGAATCCGCCCTCGGCCACCCCCGTGGCTCCGGGAGTCGGCACAAAGTAAGTCACGAATGTGATTATAGTCTGAAGCGCCATTATGGCTATGGCAGAAACATTGTAGCCAAGACCATGTATTAGCACAACCGGGAACATGAAAAGCACAGCCAGAAACACAAGCGTGAAAATAAGCGACAACGCTATGTCCCTTTTCTTAGCCGAAACGAACACCTTCACGCTCTTGGCGAAGTTGTCGATCTCCTTGAATATTTTTCTTGCACTTTTTATATTCTTAATTGAAATCAGCTTTCTGGACTTCAAAATCCTTAATACCCACATTACGCCCTTTTTGGCCGACATGGGATTTTTGACAAGGTTGAACGCCCCGGCAGCGATTGCTATGAATATCGAGCTTCCGGCAAGCACCACAGCCGGAGTGTTTGAAAATGGAAGAACCTTCATGAATCTGCTGTCGACGGTTAGTATTATCGGAGTTGCCAATATAAAAAAAGCTATGGGCAGCGAAGTTCTTATCGTAGTTGCTGCCACTGCATCCCCGTAGGAAACGCCCTTCTTGTTCAGAAAGTATATCTGCGCGAAGCCTCCCCCCGTCGCAAGGGGAGTTATGGCCGATACGAATATGTTTATGAAAACCATCTTGAGTACATAAATGTAGTCCAGCTGTATGCCAAGGGTTCTGAGTATGTAGTAGAACCTGAGGCCGTCCAGAGCATAGTATGCCAGCAGAAGCGCAGAGAGCTTTACGAAAACCGCCGCCGGGAATATATTAATGTCAATGAACAATGTTCTTTGGCTGAAGGCGTGGTATACAAACACAAGAGACAGGTATGATATTGCAATGAATATAATAGTCATAGCCGCATACTTCCATGCGTTGGAGGGACGCAGGCCTATCCTCTCTGAATTTGAATTATTGTCATGTGTTTTTTTCATGATTAATCCCCCGTCCCGAGGCTATAATAGCAATACAAAAATGCATATTTCAATTGATACCCTTCATTTCAGCTAAAATCGACATTTTATATATATTTTGTAATTAGGCTTGGCTGATTTTCCTCAAATAATAAAAAACCATAGCTGCCTGAAAAACAAGCATCCATGGTTTCTATCAAAACGAAATATTTGTTAGATATTATTAAGTCAATTGCGGCTTTAGCTTTATATCGAACTATCCCTCGAAAGGTCCTCAAAACCCTTACCCCTTCCCCACACGGCCGATACCGTTGTCACGTTCACGAACGCATCGGGATCGTGTTTTGCAATGAACCTCTTAATCAGCATCATCTCCCGCGGGGAGCATATAGTAACAGTCTTGACTCTGCTCTCATTTTCATAGCCGCCTATTACATCGTACATGCTCACACCCCTTTTTATTTCCTCGAGTACATATCTTGAAATATCTCCATAGTGCGTGCTTATGACCTCAATCTTTACAAGCTTGCTGCCTATTCCGAACATTACAACGTCAAGAGTCTTCATGAATACCACCTGAGTCAGTATGGCATAAAGGGCTATGTTCCTGTCGAAAACGAAAGCCGACGCCACTATGACTACAGTGTCTATCGCCAGGAGTATCTGGCTGAGACTTATAAAAGGAAACACCCTGACATGGAGCATCTTTGCTATAGTGTCAGTGCCTCCGAATGAGAATCCCCGTTTTAGTATTATTCCGCTGCCAACGCCGTATATGAGTCCGAAATATATTGAAGCCAGCATGAGGTCATCCTCTACAAAGTTAAACTGCCTTTGACTGAATACTATGAGCACCGCCGGAAAGAAAACCGAAAGTGCCGCTATCTTGAGAGCCTCCCTCCTGCCCATGAAAAACAGCGCCGAAAGCAGAATGCATATCGACAGCGCATAGTAAATGTAAGTATAGTCTATTCCCGTAACCTTCTCCGCTATTATGGAGGCTCCCGTTATGCCTCCTATTACAAGCCCGTTTGTCTTAAGTATCGACGATGTTGCGAATGCCACCATGGCGGAGCCCGTTCCCACTGCACCTGCATCAAGAACCATACCCTTCCAGTTGACATTCCCGATGCTGACCCTGACATTTTCTGCTATTGCATTAATCATACCTTTTCCCCTTTCGAACCCCTTAGTAACGACCGTATTGTGTTGTGTAATACAAAATACAGTATAATCTGCAAGGGCATTAAGTTAAACGCTGCTGGCGTAAATTTTGTTTAGATAGTGTTAAAACTCCCTTACTGTAGTTATGCAAATAAAAAAAGCCGTGGAGGCCATGACAAAAATCGGCTTCCAGGCTTTTTTTATAGTACTGCGTTACAATTCATTGTTACAATTCATTTGCAATTTTCATGCTATGCACCGCTCTCGTCAGCAAGGTCCTCAAATCCCTTGCCGACACCCCATACGGCCGATACGGGCACAACGCACACAAATACATCCGGATCCAATTTGGCGATAAACCGCTTTATCAGCATCATCTCACGAGGCGAGCATACCGTTACTATCTTCGTTTTGGTTTCGCTAGTATAGGCCCCAACTACATCATACATGCTGACGCCTCTTTTGATTTCCTTGAGTATATATCTTGAAATCTCCTCATATTGCGAACTTATAAGCTCTATTTTCACAAGCTTGTTGCCTATACCGAACATTACAACATCCAGAGTCTTCATGAAAACCACCTGGGTCAGTATGGCGTATAGAGCCACGTTCCTGTCAAATACGAAGGCAGACGCTGTGATGATAACAGTGTCAATTGTAAGAAGTATCTGGCTGAGACTTATGAACGGGAACAGCCTGGCATGGAGTATCTTGGCTATTGAGTCTGTTCCACCAGATGAAAATCCGCGCTTTAGAATTAGCCCGCAGCCAATGCCGTTTATAAGTCCAAAATAAATTGCCGCAAGCATCATATCGCCCTGAACAAAGTTGAAGGGCCTCTGGCTGAACAGTATCAGCACAGGCGGGAAAAGGAGCGAGAGCACTATAATCTTGAGAGCCTCCCTTTTCCCCAATAGAAAAAACGTTGATATGAGCACGCAGATTGACAGCGCAAAATAAATATAGGTGTAGTTTACGCCTGTCATCTTCTCAACTAGTAGCGATGTACCGGTAATTCCGCCCATAACAAGTCCGTTTGGCTTAAGTATGGACGTTATAGCAAATGCCGCAATGGCAATTCCTGTGCCGACCACAAGAGCGTCCATAGCAAGGCTTTTGAAATTGATTTTTTTCAAATCCAGTTTTTTCATAAAAATCCCCCCTTGGTACCTTTTCTAATACAGGGTTTCTCCCGTGAAATTGCGTTACAATAGTATAGTATAATCCTTATTTCACCAAATGTGAACCATCTTTAAATAAAAAAGGACTTAGGTAAAAACCTAAATCCCCTGCTCTCCTCTTTGTAGGACTGCCGCCCCTGTCCTGAGTAGCTCTACTATGCCATACGGCTTAATCATTTTTATGAAGGCTTCAATCTTGCCTTCATCTCCTGTCACTTCCAGAGTGAGGCTGCCGAAAGCCACATCAATTATACTGGCTCTGAATATGTTGGCTATTTCTACTATCGAAGACCTGGTGCTGTTGTCAGCTTTCACCTTTATCATCGCAAGCTCTCTGTAAACCGAATCCTCCTGCTGAATCTGCACTACCTTTATTACCTCGATTAGCTTGTTGAGCTGTTTTTTTATCTGCTCGAGAGTCTGCTCATCTGCAAAACCGGTTATTGTCATTCTCGAAATCTTGCTGTCTTCAGTCACGCCTACAGAAAGGCTTTCTATGTTGTATCCGCGCCTGCTGAAAAGCCCTGCTATTCGGCTCAAGACTCCTGCATTGTTTTCCACAAGCACTGATATAGTGTATTTGTCCATCATTTCTCCCCCTAAATAGTGGCGTAGTCAGGATGCACTATGCATTCTATGATGTATGGGCCCTCGTGTGCAAGAGCCTTTTCAATCTCAGCGTCGAACTCGCTGTCCGTCTTGACCCTGACGCCCTTTATGCCGTAAGCCTCGGCTATCTTTACAAAATCCGTTGAAATGTTGAAATCTATGGCGCTGTATTTACCCTTGCCGTAGGCATTGTCCTGGAGCTCCCTTACCATGCCCAGCCTGTTGTTGTTGAAGAGGATTATCTTAATGCCCACATTGTGCTCAGACACGGTTCCAAGCTCGCCAAGGCACATTTGTATGCTGCCGTCGCCCATTATGCTCACAACCTGCCTGCTTTCATCGGCCATTTTCATGCCCGCCGCCGCCGGAAGGCTGTATCCCATAGTTCCAAGGCCTCCTGAAGTGTAGTAGCCTCTTGTGCCCTTGATCTGGTAGTTCCTTGCGGCCCATATCTGGTTCTGTCCTACGTCCGCTGTCACAGCCGCCGAATCGTTAAGTATGAGCGAGAGCGTACCCAATACATGCTTTGGAGATACAAGGCCCATGGAATCATCCATGTTGAACTGTACCGGATACTCGGCCTTCATGGATTTTATCTCCTCGAGCCACTTGGCCGTGTCAAGCGCTATGCCGCTTTCATTAAAGTCTGCAAGTATGTTCTTGGCATGGCCGACAACTGGTATAGTGCTTGCGATGTTCTTGCCAATCTCAGCCGGGTCTATGTCTATGTGGACTATCTCAAGATCCGGATTCATCTGCTCGAGCTTCTTGGTTGCCCTGTCGGAAAGCCTTACTCCAACTATTATAATAAGATCCGCACACGACATTATCCGGTTTGAATATGAGTTGCCATGACTGCCCACTATGCCCACATAGAGCTCCGAGTCATGAGGAAAACTGCCTATTCCCATAAGAGAGTTGACAACCGGTATTCCACTTGAATTCGCGAAGCTCCTTAGCTCCTCAACGGCGTCCGCCGCAATTACTCCTCCGCCAGCATAAAGCAGAGGCTTCACTGACTTTTTAATTGCCTGGACTGCTCTTTTTATCTGGCCTCTGTGTCCCTCATATGTCGGCTTGTAGCCGGTTATTGAAACCTCTTTAGGATAGCTGAACCTCAGTGCTTCCTTCTGAACGTCAACCGGCACATCTACCAAGACAGGTCCCGGCCTGCCTGTAGAGGCTATATAGAAGGCCTCCTTCATTATTCTTGGTATCTCAGACGCGCTCTTGACGAGATAATTGTGTTTTGTAAACGGCTGAGTCGCCCCCACGATATCAGCCTCTTGGAAAGCGTCGCTGCCTATTAAATCGCTGCTTACCTGCCCGGTTATGATTACCACCGGTATAGAGTCCATGTACGCTGTGGCGATGCCTGTTATGAGGTTAGTTGCTCCCGGTCCCGATGTGGCGAAGCACACTCCAACCCCCTTGCTGCCCCTGGCATAGCCGCTCGCAAAATGAACGGCGTTCTGCTCGTTTCTTATAAGAACGTGCTTGATATCCGATTTTCTAAGCTCCTCGTAAAGCGGAAGCACCGCACCGCCCGGATACCCGAAAACGGTAGTTACACCCTCCTCTTCAAGGCACCGAATAATCGCTTTGGCTCCTATCATGATAATACCCCCAGTTTTTATATTTGTATTTAGATAAAGTATTTCTATTTTACAGAAAATAATGTATTTTGTCAAAACATTTCTAAACATTCAGAATATTCCCACAAGTAACCATTTTCCGGTATATAGTATGTCATATTTTTAATAGTTGGAATATTTAAGATGGCTTATTTGAAAAAAATAAAAAAAAGTAGTGATATTTGTCCTGAAAGGTGGTAATATATACGTAAGATGTATTATAAAAATACAAGCAGCTTAATTCAAGGGGGAAACAATATGAGAGACTGGATGGAATGTCCTATATGCGGACAACCGGGGGAGATAAGAGACAAAGAGCATGTGAGACTTAATCCATGTGTCAAATGCGGCGTTTCAGACAAATACGCGGGGGGCGTAGAATGCTGTGAATGCGGCGATTGCAAGGAGATGGTCAAGGACTACCATCAATGGCATCTTTTTTGTTGCCACTGTGAAGCAGATTACATCGCAGCAACCGAAACTGAATTGCTTCATTGCAGCTAAAATCTCATGACACTTACAATATTATTATAAAAAGCCGAATAGCTACAAATCGGAATCTTAAAACTATAAAGCCTGGAAACGGATTGCAAACCGCCTCCAGGCTATTTATTTGTTTATATTATAAATGTCCTATCCTGCAGGATCAGGATAAGAACATATGAGTGTCCTTATATAGTATGTCATATTGTTTTATTGTGTGAACATTCAACATAGTTTGTTAAAAAAAACATTAAGTTAGTAGTGATATTTGTCCAAAATAGTGGTAATATATATATAAGATGTATTGTTAAAATACAAACAACCTGATCCAAGGGGGGGATATACCATGAGAGATTGGAGCGAATGTCCCATATGCGGACAACCCGGAGAGATAAGAGACAAGGAGCACGTGAGGCTTAATCCGTGCATCAAATGCGGCGTTTCAGACAAATACGCGGGGGGCGTAGAGTGCTGTGAATGCGGCGAGTGCAAGGAGATGGTCAAGGATTACTACCAGTGGCACCTATACTGCGACCAGTGTGACGTGGAATACATAGCAGCTACCGAGACATCAGAATATACCTCATCAGCAAGTGTAGAGCTGCTTCAATGCAGCTAGATGAATATTACATAACATATCAAACAATAGCAATACAGTTCAATTAAAAAAAATGTAGCATAGTTATAAAAATATCATTCATCCAAGCTACTCAACTTGACCACAAAATTATAAAAGCCCGAAGGGATGCCACATACAGACCCTTCAGGCTTTTTCATTTCTATCTAATCTAATGCGCTTATTCAACAGGATCCTTGAAAGAGCAAGGCAGACCCACAGTACACTTGCCGCACACGTCGGCATGTCCCGCCTCTTTCAACCTGTCCATGTTTATAACACACATCTCATAGCACTTTTCCCTGTCGAAACCGCCTTCAAACAAGGCATCGTTGACGCATCTTCCCACACAAAGCCCGCAGGCGCCGCTTTGCTTGTAGAGACAAGCCTCGGACTCTTTGCGCGCTGTTGCCTCAAGCTTAATGTTTGTGACCACGCTGCCTATCCTTCCGCAGCAACCCTTTTGGGTTATAAGCATGTTGTTTAGGCCGAACTTGCCAAGACCTGCAACATACGCCACATGCCTTTGCGACCAGTCGCTTGTCAGCCTGTCCTTAGTGAAATTAAGAGCCGTCGGCACCAGCACCGCATTGTGTCCAAGTTCCCCTACTACTTCCTTTATATATGCATTAAGCTCGAGTATCATCTCGTTTGTCTCAACATAGGCCTTACCCCATTCCCACGAGCTCATCCTTCCGTCGATGTTGCTCTTTGCCACGCTCTCCTCGAAAGGCAGAAAGTAAGTAATCACCGTGGCGGCGTCCTCCATGAAGTCAGATGGCATCATATGCTCCGGACCCACCGCCTCCTTGAGCTTTTCAAAGAGCGCATCATCGGCGCTTGCATACGCGACAATCGGCCTTTGCCACCTTGTCAGCGTATCCCTGCGCGACGCATATTCGTCTACAAAATCTGCAATCCTGTCCTCTATGATATGCTTCACAAAATCACCCCTGTTTTTTCAAGTAGCCTTTCTCTATGCAGTCATTAAGCATCTCCTCTGCAAAATCCCAAAGAGCCTCCGAACCCTCCTCAATGTGCCTGTTCTTTCTGAAAACCATGTCCGAAGTTACCCCGTGGTCTATCCAGGACCTGCCCTGAGTCATGTAGTTCAGCAGCATAGGCTGGAGACGGTCAAGCGCCGCGGCGTATCTGGCTTCGGGTGTCTTTTTCTCCTCGAACTCCTCCCACAGCTCCATGAACTCGTCGCGCTGGTCATCCGGAAGCAGCCCGAAAAGCCTCTCCGCAGCCGCCTCCTCACGCTCCCTCTTGTCAAGGAGAGCCTCCTCGTCATAGTTGTATGTATCGCCCGCATCTATTTCGACTATATCATGTATAAGCAGCATCTTCACTACCCTGAGGACATCCACGCGCTCGTTGGCATGCTCTGAAAGAAGTATTGCCATTAGCGATATGTGCCATGAATGCTCGGCATCATTTTCATACCTGACGCCGCTTGAAACTATTGACTGCCTGAATATCTCCTTGAGCTTGTCTACTTCCATTATAAAGCCCATCTGCCTTCTAAGTCTGTCTATCATAATAGTGCTCCTCCCTGCTGCTTATTATATCCATATGTAATAGTTCTACTGATAATACATCCTTCCCCTTGCGCTCTTGTCCCGCCGAAAAAAACCTCCATGTTTTGTTAGATAGTATTATCTCTGCCGCTTTCTGCGCTGAATGTTGTATAATTTAAATATACCACATACTGAATATTTTGGAACAAAAGGAGAACAGAATGGATAAAAATCTAACCTGGGTTGTAAGCGAAAGAATAAAAAGAACTATAGACAACCTGCATAGGAACAACATGGACGGCTATTATGTGCAGTCATGTGAGCAGGCCATAGAAAAAATCATCGAGTTGGTAAATGACGGGGCCACAGTCTCCGTTGGCGGCTCCATGACACTCTTTGAAGCCGGAATTATGGACCATTTGAGAAGCGGAAGATACAACTTCCTGGACAGATACGCCGACGGTCTCACACCTGAGGACATAAAAAGGATATACAGAGGCGGCTTTTCAGCAGATGCGTACTTTACAAGCTCCAACGCCATTACAGAAAGCGGCGAGCTCTTCAATGTTGATGGAAACGGCAACAGAGTGGCAGCCATGATATACGGGCCCGACAAAGTCATTGTAATTGCAGGAATAAACAAACTCGTAAAGGACGAGCAACAGGCCATGGAAAGACTTAAGAGCACCGCAGCCCCCGCCAACGCCAGAAGACTCGGCAGGAAGACGCCTTGCGCGGAGCTCGGATACTGCACCAATTGCAGCAGCCCTGACAGGATATGCAACGAATATGTGCTAATCAAAAAACAACCTGCGAGAGGCAGGATTCACGTGATAATAATCGACAGAGAGCTCGGATACTAATTTTTTAGCTTATGCAACAAAAAGCCCAAGACACATTGGATATTTCATCAAACACGTCTTGGGCTTTCATCTTTTCCAGGATATTCGCAAGTACTTAATACTCGTAGTCCGCAGCCGCCCTCGCCTCTACAACCTTCTTGACAAAGCCGCCTGCCTCTATGTGGTCCGGATGCTCAGCGTACTCCTTGAGAGCAGCAAAATCCCTGCAGCTCATTACAAGCACCACGTCATAGTTGCCCGCAGGAGCCGAGTCCGAATTAATGCTGACTTCGATTTCCTCTATCTGGCTTATCTTCTCCTTTAGAGCCTCGAGCTTCTCCTTGATTATCTGGGCGTTCCTCGCCTTGTCGTTGCCCTCGGCGCTCTCCTTAAGCTTCCACATTACAATATGCCTTACCATACCTGCACCTCCGCAATAATTTATAAAACGGCATGAAAATCCGCTTTCTATTTCCCCAGAAGCTCCGCGTCATATATCGTATAGTCGCACCTGTATACAAAGAGGTGCTTGCCATCTATTAGTATTCCCGTGGACTTGTCTATCTCCGTGGCAAAGTAGCTCACGTTGTCCCCGGCAAAGGTGGCCAGTGGCTTGCCCGACTGGGACCTAATGAGAACTATCTTGGTCTTGCCTGTTGTTATGTTCTTCATTTCGTTTATCATCCTGTTGAGAAAAGGAATCGACCTGTCCGTATTTTTCACATCGACAGTCTTAGAGTACTCGTCGAACACGTCCACAAGACCTTTTTCGGAGATTATGAGGCTGCTGCCGACGTGCACCATGGACTTGCCGCCCACAGTCAGGCTTATCACCGAGGATTCCTTAGTTATGTTGCCCTCAGTGTCCTTCGTGGCGAACTTGTCCTCCGAGGTCACGCTTATGGACTTGCCCTTCACCTGGTCTATTATGTTGCTTTCCTCGTCGTATGTCTGTACGACTGCCTCCCTGCCCTTGAAGGTATTCTCCACCTTGCCGAACTCCTTCTGGGCCAGGTTGCAGCCGCCAAGGATGGTAACGCACAGGGCTCCTAGAATAAACAGCTTTATTTTTCTCATTTCGCTCCTCTCCTTTTCCCCAATTGCATGAAGCTTTTAGGTCATTGCCTCATCGATTTCGTATACCGCCACATCCGGCGACTCAAGATACTTCCAGCTGCCCTTTGCTCCCATGCGCCTTGCTCCCAGCTCGATGTGGAGCATGGCTATCCCGCAGTCGAGCCTTTTTGATATGCTGTAGCTGTTGTCGGGAGTGTCAAGCATAACCTTTATGAAGCCCTCGCCCACTTCAAACCTCCAGGGCTGTCTGTTTACAGCAGACGGCGATTGCCTTGCTGCTTCAACGGCGCTTCTGGCCCACCCCGGCCATTTCTCCCTTGCCAGGCCCTCGCTTATGCGTTCTATGTCTTTTCTCGAAGAACTCTTCGATAGTCCCTTTATAAGCTTTTCGAAAATGCTCTTTTTCTCACTGGCATAGCCGAGCGCTATCACGGCTGGCACGAACTCATCCTCTCCAATGCCCAGCGCCTCCCTTATGCCAGCCCGGCTGAAAAAACCGCCTATCCAGCACGAGCCTACTCCTATGGCTGTCGCCTCGAGCACTACGCATTCGCCAGCATACCCGAGTTTTTCCTGTATGTTCGGCTCCTTGGCATTTCCTATGAGAGCCACATATGCCGAAGGCCTTATTATCTTCCCTAGCGCTCCCCGAAAGACTTTTTCTATTCCGTTTTGCCTGTAGACCAGCCTTATGTCATCTACGGAACCGCTTATCTTTGCGCAGAGCTCATCAAGCGCCGCAGCATCCTCCGTTTTTAAAGTTGTATCCTCAAAGCTCCTTCTAGAGCACCTGCTTTCAATGGCCTCATACCATCTGTTCACCGGGATTTCCATTTGAAAATGCACCTCCATATCGAGCGACGCAGTTTATCCGCGCATACTATGATATACCACCATTTCATCATTCTGAAACATTTAGGCCTGCAAGTGCAGAATGCCCCGGCAAATTCAGGCGCCGGGGCAAAGTTTTGTCAGGATTATTTTTTCCACATTATATATAATATATATGGCATAGGACTTTAGATGTGCGTTGGCGTGATCTTAGTACTAGCTAGCTTGCGCCGAACACTCCTCTTGCTATCTCCACGGCGCCCTTCGCGTCCTTGGCATAGAAGTCAGCACCTATAGAATCAGCATACTCCTGGCTCAGCACTGCTCCGCCGACCATAACCTTGCAGTCCGGAAGCTGGCTTTTGATGTCGACTATAGTTTCCTCCATGTTCTTTACCGTGGTCGTCATGAGCGCGCTTAGACCGACAAGCTCAATGCCTTCCTTCCTTGCTGTCTCGACTACAAGCTTGGGATCAACATCCTTGCCCAGGTCTATCACATCGAAGCCGTAGTTTTCAAGGAGTATCTTGACTATGTTCTTGCCTATGTCGTGTATATCACCCTTTACGGTGGCAAGTATCACCTTGCCCTTTGAGACGCTTGCACTTCCGCTGCTTATTATCTGCTCCTTGACCGCCTCGAAAGCCATCTTTACAGTCTCAGCCGACCTTATGAGCTGGGGCAGGAATATTTCCCCCTTGTCGAACTTTTCGCCCACCGTATCTAGCGCAGGTATTAGCTCCTCGTTGACAATATCCATCGGCTCTCTTTCGCAAAGCAGCTCCTTGGCCGAAGTGTAGGCCTCATCCTTCATTCCCGCTATGATGATGCTCGAAATACTTCTCTTCTCGCCGCTTGTTTGCGGAGCCGCCACGCTTGCCGCCTGCTCGCCGCCGTACGCCGCTATATACGCCTCGGACCTTTCGTCGTAGTTGGTAAGCACCCTGAAGGATCTTATAACCTGCATGTTGCTCTCGAGCGTGGAATCCGTTATAGGAGCATCCAGACCGTACGAAAGCGCCATTGCCAGATATGTCGCGTTTATTATCTCACGCTTTGGAAGGCCAAACGATACGTTGCTGGCTCCAAGCGTAGTCTTCACGTCGAACTTTTCCTTTATAAGAGGTATGGCCTTTAGGGTCTCCATAACGTCTGCTTGCTGGGCCGAAGCCGTTAGCACAAGACAGTCTATTATGATGTCCTTTTCGCCGAGGCCATATTCCTTGGCTGTGCTTATTATCCTATCAGCAATCTCAACACGCTTCTCGGCAGTGGCGGGTATGCCCTCCTCGTCCAGCGTAAGCCCTATGACCGATGCCCCGTATTTTTTGGCTATCGGGAATATCTTTTCCATACTCTCCCTCTTGCCGTTGACAGAGTTGATAATCGCCCTTCCGTTGTATACCCTTATGCCGGCCTCTATGGCCTCCGGATTGGAGCTGTCTATCTGGAGAGGCACGTCAACTACTGACTGGACCTCCTTTACCACCCTTCTTATGACATCCGGCTCGTCTATGCCCGGCACGCCCATGTTGATGTCAAGCACCTGAGCTCCCGTCTCAGTTTGCCTTACAGCCTCCGATATTATATAGTCGAGCTCGCCGGCCTTTATGGCCTCCCTGAGCCTTTTCTTGCCTGTCGGATTGATCCTCTCGCCTATTATCGTAACGCCCCTGCCTATCTCCACAGTCCTTGAGGACGAGCATGCGCACGAGAGCTTCTTCTCCACAAGAGGCAGCGGCTTTACATTCTCCAGCTCGCCTCTCAGGCAGCTTATGAACTCGGGATTCGTGCCGCAACAGCCTCCGAGTACGAGGGCGCCCATGTCGGCCATCTTCCTCACCTGAGATACGAACTCCTGCGGGCTCACATCATAGTACGTCTCGCCGTCTCTTACCTTCGGAAGGCCTGCGTTCGGCTGTACCATTACCGGAATACTCGCCGCTGATACTATCTGTTCTATTATAGGCAGCATCTGGTCAGGTCCAAGCGAGCAGTTGGCTCCCACTGCGTCGCATCCGAGTCCCTCGAGCACTTTGACCATCGTCAGAGGATCAGTGCCGTTTAGCGATCTGCCGTTCTCCTGGAACGTCATAGTGCACAGCACCGGCAGGTCTGAGTTCTCCTTGGCCGCCAGAACGGCCGCCTTGGCCTCGTAAAGGTCCGATACAGTCTCGATGAGTATTAAATCGGCTCCATCGCGGCCTGCAATGACCTGCTCCTTGAAAATCTCGTAAGCCTCCTCGAATGTGAGCAGCCCTATAGGCTCCATCATCTGGCCTATCGGGCCTATGTCGAGCGCTACGAGCTTATCGCCGGCTGCGCGTCTTGCAACCTGCACTCCGCTTTTTACAACCTGCTCCACAGAGTAGCCGCTGCCTGCGAGCTTGAGCCTGTTGGCACCGAAGGTGTTTGTTGTTACAACATGAGCTCCCGCATCTATATACTCCTTGTGAATTTCGTAGACTATATCGCTTTTTTCTATGTTGTAGCTTTCGGGAAGCTCTCCCGGCTTAATGCCCTTCTTTTGCAGCATTGTGCCCATAGCCCCGTCAAATACAAGAAATCTATCCTCTAAAAACTTTCTAAGATCCACAAGTCATCCCCCTCTTTTGGTATTCGCATTTACCGTTCATGCTGCAAATGGCGCACGTGCGCCTTGCGCGTTCTTTGCTCTTTGTAAAACCTACTATTGCCGTCACTGACTTTCTCGGAACGAGTATGAGGCTTTCAGTCACGGTGAGTCCAATCCTCCTGTAGGCGTCGAGCGCCCTTAGTATCTGAGGCTGCACATCAAGCGGCATGTCGCCGTAGCCCGGGCTGAACCTGAAATTCGTCCCAAGACCCTTTTCCCTTGCAAGCTCCTTTATCGACTCCTCGCATATGTCGCATACCGACTCAATTCCGGCAGTAGCGCACGAATCAAGAACTATGCTTCTTGTAAGGTTTGTCTTGGAATAAGTCCTTATCCTTCTGTCAACCTCTCCCCCGAGCGTAGCCGCCATGACGGCGCATATATCGCAGTCCGCAAGGTGCTCGGCGATGCTCCTGCCCCGCAGCATAATCCCGGCATCCCCCAGCTCCACATAATCCTCGCCCCTGCCGCTTATTTCAAACACTTCGTACGTTGAAGACTCCCTGGCAATCTCGCCTATTTCAGCTATGCACTCATCCACCATAATAGATATGGCGCTGTCGAGAAACTCCTCGTTGTAGCACCTTAAGTATCTTAGGACCTCGTTTCTATCAATCCGCATTAATTTTCCGCCTTTCGCCATTCTTGCAGCTTACAGCACTATCTGTTCTGACAACCTCTTATAGTTGATATGCTGTTTACAATCCTTCTTGTCTCCTCGGCCTTGTTCATAGAGTATACGTGAACTCCCGGAACCCCCCACGCAAGCAGGTCTATTATCTGCGATGCGGCATAAGCTATACCCGCCTCCTTGAGAGCCTCGGGATTATGCTCATATTTTTCTATAATCCTCAGGAACTTCTTGGGAACAGAACAGCCAGTCAGGGAAACTATCTTGCTCACCTGCCTCAAGTCCATAATAGGCATTATTCCAGGTATTATCGGAATATCCACCCCCATGCTGTCCGCCTTTTCCACGAAAGCGTAGAAGAGCTCATTGTCGAAAAACAGCTGCGTTATTAGGAAGTCAAGACCCTGGTCCACCTTCTCCCTAAGATGCACAATGTCGTCCCATGCATTCTTGCTCTCCTTGTGCTTTTCAGGATAGCAGGCTCCTCCTATGCAAAAACCGCCTCTCTCCTTGATATGCCTCACAAGGTCACCCGAATACGAATACATGCTGTCAGAAAAATCGGCTGTGCAGCTGTTCTGAGGGACATCCCCCCTGAGCGCAAGTATGTTCCTGACTCCGTTAGCTGAAAGCCGATCAAGCGCACCGTCTATCTCATCCCTTGTAGATGTAAGGCAGGTAAGATGCGCCAGCGCCGGTATGTTGTGCTTCTTTTGGACCAGCGATGAAATCTCAACAGTAGTGTCCTTTGTGCTTCCCCCCGCCCCGTAGGTTACGCTTATGAAGTCTGGATTCAAATCGCTCAGGCTGTCTATGGTGTCGTATATTGTGTCCACCGGATAGCCCGGCTTCGGTGGAAAAATCTCGAATGAAACTGTCGGCTGGTTTTTTTTAATTTTTTCGCTTATTAACATTTCCCATTCCCCCTGAAAATTCTGTTTATATTTATATATATTTGTGTATTTGCAATAGCCGAATCCGAGTAAAAAAATAAAGCCCTTTCGACATTCGAAAGAGCTTTAGCGTCTGCTTTAATCTCATCTTCCGGCCGAAAACCGCTGGATTTGGCACCTTGCATTACTGCAGGTTGCCGGGCTTCACAGGGCCAGTCCCTCCGCCACTCTTGATAAGAATCCATATTCTGTTTAACTGTTATTAAAGATTATATTTGCATACAGCCATCTTGTCAACTAAATTGTCGGTAAATTGCAATATTTTTTGTAGCTTATGCCATCATGCCATTCGTCCTGCAACCTTTCTGTTACTCATGTTTGTTGAAAAAACGTACATAGTCCTTGTTGTGAGTGTCGGCGATTACAAGCTCATTCCCTGCAAATCCAAGCTCCCAGACATTCTTGCTGTCATCGCCAGTATACTTGTAGTAGTACAGTCTCACGCTGTTCTCGTCAGCCGATATTCCAAACTCCGAAAGGATTCTGCCCACCTTCTGCACTATCAGCCTTTTGAGCCCCTCACGCACCTGTGGCTTTCCAATCTCCAGGTCCGTAGTGCTCTGTATTATAACCGCAAGCATGTGCTCCTTTTTGCCCTTTACGCCATAGCCCCTCATCTGGACGTTGAAGCCCAGAATCACATTCTCGATGTCATGCAGGACATTCCCTTCGAATATCGCATACGGTATCTTTTCTATTTGGAACTTCTCAAGTCCGTCTATTATTGTGCTTATGTCATATCCGCCCATACCCGATTCCCCCTTTTCATATGTATAGGTATTTATTACCCAAAATCAGACAACATATGCAGCGTGCCGGCTGGACAATTATGTGTTGACAAAAAAAATAAGTAATTATAAAATGATTTAAAGCGATTGATAATGATTTTCATTTTCATGTCGTTTGGGCGCACGCTTCAACTGCTTTCTCCGGAGCCATAAAATCTCCTACTTGAACTTCGCTCATCAATTTAAATATTCCCCTTGATTTGTTTGCATAATTGGGGTATATTGGGTAATGAGTCCATCGTACCCAGGTATACATGTATTTAACATTGAATCTCAGGCATTATTTTAACAATCAATCGGGCTTTGTATCACAATAAATCGTATGCTTGACTGAACTTTTTACATAATTAATTCACATAAAATCGACGACACCACCGATAATGACATCAAAGCTGAACCCTATACTCTGCTGTCATTTTTTTTGTCCAGAATTCTCTGGCTGCATACAGGCAGTCAAGCTAAAATGCATTCCGAAGGTCAGGTAGCTTCATGGATATTCGTTTTTTAGCATTATTTTAACGCGGTTTTTCAAAAACTTAACACAGCTTAACGTAAGTTATATAGATGATTCATCTTATAAGCGCCGATAATATTATTTGCGGGACACATTGAAATGCAGCGTTCTGCAGACATTCACATAAATCCACTAATAGCCACAACCTTACTCTTAGCAAACAAAACACCAAAATAATAATTAGGGGGTACACACTATGCTGAACAATTTCAAAATGAAAAACAAACTACTCATCTTCGCATCTGCCATGATAGCATTCATACTTGCAGTCGGAGGGCTGGGATACTTCTACAACCTCAAAGGCAGCAAGGACATGGACAGCATGTTCCACGACAGGCTAACTCCAATAGTCCATCTGGAAAACTCCAAGATGCACGCAAAATCCATAGAGACAAGCATGCTCTCGCTGCTTTACAACTTCGAAACACTTTCCCCTGCGCAAATAAGCGAGCGGATAGAAGGCATAAATTCACACAGCGAAAGCCTCACAAGCGAAATAGCTCAGTACGAGAAAAGCAGCCTTGACGACTTTGAAACCAGGACACTTGATGACTTCAAAAAAGCGAGAGTCGAATACATCGAGTCACTCAGCAAAATGATAAAATTTGTAAAAGCGGGAGACAAGGCGGAAGCCGCAAGCATTTTCAGAGATAAGAAGGACCTGCTTGCGCAGTACCAGGACCATCTTGAAAAGCTCACTCAATACAACGTGAAATCTGCAGACGAAGTCAATATGCAAAACGACACAGACAACGCCAATGCAACCAAAAACATAATTTTAGTAATAGGTACAGCGCTTGCCTGCGCTATAGCACTTACATACTTTATCACAACGTCAATCACAAGGCCTCTTGCAGCTGCAAACAAGCAGCTAAAGACAATAGCCGGCGGCGACCTTTGCACGGCCATTCCTGAAAAATACACAGAGTCCGAGGACGAGATCGGCGAAATGTCAAGGTCCATAATGCACATGCAAGACTCACTAAGAGAGCTCCTCTCTAACGTCAAGAGCTCCTCCGACACCTTAGACGGATCTTCTCAGGCGCTCCTTACAATAACCAGAGAATCCTCAGAGGCAATCGGCTGCGTAGCCAGGGCCATGGAAGAGGTCGCATCATCCTCCATGGACCAGGCCAAGAATTCAGACATAATAACCGGCATGGCCTACGAGCTTGGAGACAAGATAGCCCGCGCAGATGCGCTCGCATCGGACATGATTGACCTGTCAAAGAAAACAAGCGCACTGGGCCAAAAGGGCATGCATATAGTGGACGAGCTTGACTGCAAAATGGCCGAAACAGTAAGGGGCTCCAAGGAAATCAACTGCGAAATCAACGACATGTACAACTACCTCAAAAACATAGAGCAGACAGTCATACTGATTGACAAGATAGCCAACCAGACCAACCTGCTCTCACTAAACGCAAGCATAGAAGCCGCAAGAGCCGGCGAGATGGGCATGGGCTTTGCGATAGTTGCAGACGAGATAAGAAAGCTCTCCGAGGAAACCGAAAAAGCGGCCAAGGACATAAATGAAATGGTGGACACAATCGAAAACAAGGCCCAGTCAGTAGTCAGCACAATGGAGGGCGTCGAAAGCATAGTAGCTCAGCAGGGCGAGGCCGTTGACAGCACAAAGGAAGTATTCACAGACACGGCCAAGCTGATTTCGATGGTAGTTGCCTCGGTTGAGCAGGTGAAGGAACACACGAAGGACGTCAACGAAAACAAGGAAAAAATAATAGCCGCAATAGACGAGATATCCTCTCTCATACAGGAGACAACTGCCGCAACCGAAGAGACTTCCGCATCAATGGAAGAGCAGGCCGCCGCAATGGAGGAAGTCGAAAACCACACAGGCGAACTAGGCTCAATAGCCCAGATGCTCCAGGAAGACGTAAACAAGTTCAAGGTTTAGCAGTCCGGCCAGGACCGGTCAAAGGAGAAGCACAATGAGATTCATCACATCTTTTCTAATAATTCTGACTCTGCTTACAGGCAATGTCTCCTCTGCCCAGACGCTGAGGGTAGGCACCTATGAAGACAAGCCGTTTGTTTTCATGGATGAGAATAAAAAACTCCAGGGCTTTGCAATAGACGTGCTCGAAGAGATTGCGCGGCAGGAGGGTTTCGAGGTGGTATACACCCACGGCAGCTTCTCCGAGTGCATAGACAACATAAAAAGTGGCAAAATAGACATGCTCGTGGATGTAAGCCAGACTCCAGAGCGAGACGAGTTCATGAACTTCACAAAAGAATCCCTTATGGAGAACTGGGGCATAGTGATAACAAAGCCACTCGACGACATAAGCACAATCTTCGCACTGAGCGAAAAAAGAATCGCCGTACTGGAGGATGACATATACGGCGAAAATTTCGTTCAGCAGCTTTCAATGTTCAAGGTGCAGGCCCATGTAATAAAGGCAGACTCCTACGAGCAAATCATAGGCATGATAGAAGACGGCTCAGCCGACGCGGGAGTCCTCAACAAGCTTGCAATAAGCCAGCACAAGTCAGACCGCCCTGTAAGCTTCAAGGAGACACCAGTAATATTCAGCCCGGTGCAGATGAAGTATGGCTTTTCAAAAAATGTCGACAGCGGATTCATCGAGCGGTTCGACTCTGCGCTTGTTAACATGAAAAAATATCCCTTCTCCGAGTTCTACGAATCCTCCAGCCGGTGGTTCCCAACCCAGGAAAGCAAACAGCTGCCGTACTGGTCCAAAATAACCCTCTACGCGCTGCTTGGAGCCACGCTCCTCTCCTGCATTCTTGCACTCATATTCAAGAGGAAATCATCAAGGGCCAGACGGGAGCTCGAGAGCACATACAGCGAGGTTGTAGAGCTAAACAGGAAACTGCAGAAGGACTGCAGCAAGATCAAGCAAAAAAACGAGCTCATAAAAAAGCTGGCCTACTACGACCAGATTACGGGACTCAAAAACAAGCAATCGCTCGACTACGACCTCGGAAAGCTGTGCGGCTTGGGCGAAGAATTCGCCGTAGCCTTTTTCAGCATAGACAATCTTAAAGGCATAAGCAGCGCTCTCGGCCACAGAGGACGGGACATGCTTGCAAAAAAAGTGTCAGAACGGCTTGCTCTCGCCTCCCACAGGTATGACAGCATATACAGATGGGAGGGCACGGAATTCGTGCTTGTTACCAAGGGGCCTGCCTCTTGCAAAAAGGCAGACCTGCTTGCCAAGGAGACCATGTCTCTTTTCAAAAGCTCAATGCAGATTAAGGGGAGTCCCGTGTTCGTGTCGGGCAGCATGGGCATTTCACGTTTCCCCGAGGATTCGAAAAATCCGGGCGATCTAATAAAAAAAGCGGCAATGGCGCTGGATCACGTCCAACTCTCCGGCAGAAACGGCTACAGGTTCTATGACGAAAAGCTCTCGAACAAGGCAGCCCGCGATTTCCTTATGGAGACAAGGCTGCGCGAGGCCCTGCTTTCAGACGAATTGCAGGTCTACTACCAGCCGCGTGTCGACTCCTCCTCCGGAAGCGTCGTAGGACTTGAAGCGCTTGTAAGATGGTTCGACGGCGAAGGCAAAAGCATCCGCCCCGACGAATTCATACCGATAGCCGAGGAGTCAGGGCTCATAACCAGCGTGGGAGAGGTTGTGCTAAATAGGGCCTGTGCCCACGCCAAGCAGCTGAGCGTCGCCGGGTATCCCCTGCCCGTTTCAGTCAACCTCTCGCCAAAGCAGTTCGAGGACTCGGATCTCATAAAGATACTCGACAACGCTCTGTTCAACTCCGGCCTCGACCACTCGCTCCTGGAGCTCGAAATAACCGAAAACGCAGTGCTTGGCAACCTTTCCGAATCAATAAAGACTATGAAGCTCATAAGAAGCCGCGGCATAAAGCTGCTGCTTGACGACTTCGGCACGGGCTACTCCTCGCTCAACTATCTGATGAGCCTGCCCCTGGACTTCCTAAAAATCGACAAGGTTTTCATGGACAAGCTCTTCCAGGATGCAAGGCATGAGAACATAGTTGAATTCATAATAATGCTCGCCAAAAGCCTGGGGCTCAAAATAATCGCAGAGGGCATAGAAGAACCCGAGCAGCTTGACTATCTAAAAAACAAGCGCTGCGACGAATATCAGGGGTATCTATTCAGCAAGCCGCTTCCGTTTGAAAGCCTCCTCGAGCTTGTTGCTAAAAATTTGTCTTGAAAAAGTTTTCAAGATTTCCTTGACAAATAAAATATAATCCCCTATACTCGTTTCTAGGCAACACCAAAAACTTTATACAGCAATACCTTATCCAGAGAGGTGGAGGGACTGGCCCTATGAAACCCGGCAACCGGCACGAAGTGCGCGGTGCTAAATCCTGCAGCTGCGAATTGGCTGAAAGATGAGTTGTGAAGCATTCTCTGACCCTCTTTCTTCGAGGGTTTTTTTATTTGCCTCCTTCGCATCAGAAGGGGGCTTTTTTTATACAGTATACATAACAGAAAGAGGTGGCTTACTTGATAGAAATCAAAAGACTCAGCAAAGTCTACAAAAGCGACAAGGGCGAGTTCACAGCCATAAAGGACATCAGCCTGAAGATTGAAGACGGCGAGATATACGGCATAATAGGCCTTTCAGGCGCCGGCAAATCCTCGCTCCTTAGATGCATCAACATGCTCGAGCGACCAACAGGCGGCAGCGTCATAATAGACGGAGTAGACATGACAAGCCTCGACGAGAAGGGCGTACGTGACACGAGAAAAAAAATAGGCATCATATTCCAGCACTTCAACCTGCTGATGAACTCGACAGTTTACGACAACATCGCATTCCCGATGAAGCTCTCCGGCAAGAGCAAGAGCGAGATAAAGTCGAAGGTCCAGAGCCTGCTTGAGGTCGTAAACCTCGCAGACAAGGCCGATTCCTACCCTGCGCAGCTCTCGGGCGGGGAAAAGCAAAGGGTCGGCATAGCCAGGGCGCTCTCCAACGATCCGAGCATTCTTCTGTGCGACGAGGCCACCTCGGCACTCGACCCTAGCACCACCGACTCGATACTCTCACTTATAAAGGACATCAACCACAAGCTGGGAATAACAGTCGTGATAATAACACACGAGATGGACGTCATAAAGAAGATATGCGGCAGAGTCGCAGTCCTCGAAAAGGGCACAATAGCAGAGGAAAACAGGACATTCGAGCTCATCTCCTCTCCAAAAAGCGAGACGGCAAAGCGCTTCCTGCTCTCGGAGGACGAGGGAATCGACGAGATACTGAGCGAGCTTTCAAGTGGCGAAGTGCTCGCAAGGCTAAAGTATACAGTCGCAAGCGCAATCGAACCAGTCATATCCGACATGCTCCGAGCTACCGCTGTTACTGTCAACATACTCACAGGGAGCCTCGAGAAAATACAGGGACACACAATAGGCAATCTCCTTATATCGGTTTCCGGAAATGCCAATGACGTAAAATCAGCAATAGACTATCTGGTACAAAGAGGCGTAAACGTGGAGGTGATAAGCGATGATAGAATTAGAAAGGCTGTTTAGCCTAATGGCGCCCTCGCTTGCCGAGACGCTGTACATGGTATTATTTTCGACACTGTTTTCAGCAATAGGAGGCTTCCTGCTGGGAGTTCTGCTCGTGGTTACGGAAAAGGGCCACATAATGCCAATGCCAAAGCTCAACCAGACGCTGGGGGTTATTGTAAACATAACAAGGTCCCTTCCCTTCATAATACTAATAATAGCCATTTTCCCGCTCTCGAAATTTATCGTGGGCACAAGCATAGGCTCCACAGCGGCCATAGTGCCGCTTTCAATAGCAGCCGCGCCTTTTGCGGCCAGGGTGGTTGAGAGCTCTCTCAAGGAAGTCAGCTGGGGGATAATCGAGGCCTCGATGGCCTTTGGCGCCACAAGGCTTCAGATAATAACAAGGGTTATGCTGCCGGAGGCGCTTCCCTCGCTGATACTGGGACTTACAATAACAATAATAAACATACTCGGCTACTCTGCTATGGCCGGGGCAATAGGCGGGGGCGGCATAGGCGATCTTGCCATACGATACGGCTACCAGAGATTCCAAACCGACGTACTGATAGCCACAATACTGGTACTCATAATAATAGTCCAGGCAATACAGGCTGGAGGAAATCTCCTGGCCTTGAAATTTGATAAAAGATAGAAAAACAAAAAACAAAATGGGAGGCAACAAGGATGAAAAGAGTACTTAAACTAGCAACAGCACTACTATTAACCGGAGCACTACTAGTGGGATGCTCCCCAAAACAGGAAGCCGACAAAGCCGCTTCAGCTGACTCAGCTCAGACAAAGACAATAGTTGTGGGCGCAACTCCGCTGCCACACGCCGAGCTTCTTGAGTTCATAAAGCCACAGCTTGAAAAAGAAGGCATAGAGCTTGAAATCACAGAGTTCACAGACTACAACACTCCTAACCTGGCACTAGCAGACGGCACGCTCGACGCCAACTTCTTCCAGCACGTACCATACATGGAGGAATTCGCAGCCAAGAACAATCTTGAGATAGTTTCAGCAGGCAAGGTGCATGTTGAGCCTATGGGAGTATATTCAAAGAAGATAGCTAGCGCTGATGAAATAGCTGACGGCGCCAAGGTGGCAGTGCCTAACGACCCGACAAACGAAGGCAGGGCGCTTCTGCTGCTCCAGTCTAAAGGCCTTATAAAGCTTAAGGATGCCGCGGCGCTTGACCAGACGCCAAAGGACATAGTCGAAAACCCAAAGAACCTTTCATTCACAGAGCTTGACGCGGCACAGCTTCCAAGAGTCCTCGACGATGTTGACTTCGCGGTTATAAACACAAACTACGCGCTTGAAGGCGGCCTCAATCCTGTAAAAGACGCACTCTTCGCTGAAGGCGAAGACTCTCCTTACGCCAACATAGTGACTGTAAGGAAGGGCGACGAGACAAGACCTGAAATCGTAAAACTGATGAAGGCGCTTAACTCCCCTGAGGTCAAAAAATTCATAGAGGAAAAGTATAAAGGCTCAATAATACCTGCATTCTAACCAGAGTCGATACTGCAAATGCCAGTTTCAAGACAGCTACTTACTCAAAAGCGAATCCGACGGATTCGCTTTTTTCACGTCAAAGTATTAGAAATATCCGTCAATAATTATGCGTGCCGGCAAATAAATATCCGCGTTGTCCATGCACATACAATTGTATCCCCAAAATCGATATTTCAGAATATTTCAATAGATACAGTCGTTGTATATATACATTGCAAGTAAATATGTATTCATTCCAAGAGTGTATAGAGTTAATAATTATTAACTCACGGCACATAAAAAAATAACCGGTTACCTTTCACATTTTTCTTGATTTTAGACATAAAGAGGAGTATATTTGTTTTTGTGGAAATTACACATTTTAAAAAACAGCTTGCATACTCCGAATATTTTTATAGGCATATTGTACCGCTTCATTTTATAGTACACTGCCATGAGGCGTTCGCATATTGATCCAAACAACTTGATAATCCGACACCCTGGTTAAATGACATAAGACTTACTCACTATGATTAGTCCCGCTTGTCATTTTTTTGCTTTTTAACGGACGTTTCACGGCAGATGTTGCACATTGTATCCAGCACACTAAAAACGCTTTACAGCCTGTTAATACAATTCTAACCGGCTGAGACATATATTTTTGCAAAATCAATTACTACAACGGGGGATTTGTATGCTAAACAATTTCAAGATGAAAAACAAACTAATTATCTTCTCCGCAGCAATGATAGCATTCATACTTATCGTCGGATCCATAGGGTACTTTTACAATTCAAAGGCCTGCAAAGACATGGGCAGCATGTTCAACGACAGGCTAAAGCCAATAGTCAATCTCGAGAACTCAAAGCTGTACGCAAAGTCGGTCGAGTCAGACATGATTTTGCTCCTGGCAAATCTCGATACACTTTCCGACTCTCAAAAGAGCAAAAGACTTGATGAAATCTCGGCATACAGCGAACAGCTCACCAGCGAGATTGCACAATATGAAAAAAGCACGCTTGATGAATTTGAAATCCAAACGCTTGGCCAGTTCAAAAAGCTCAGGGAGGACTACTCCCCCACTCACAAGGAAATACTCGAGCTTGCAAAATCGGGCAACAAGGATGAGGCCCTGGCGCTTTTCATGTCCACTAAAAGCCAGCTCGATGATTACCAGGGCTACCTTGACAAGCTAGCCGACTACAATGTGGAAGCCGCCAACGCAGTAAACAGGCAAAACGAGCTGGACAACGCAGCAGTGGCCAGGAACATAATTGCGGCCATAGCCCTGGCCCTTTTCTGCGCAGCAGCCCTTACATACTTCATTACAATTTCAATAACAAAGCCCCTTTCAGCCGCCAACACCCAGCTAAAGACAATAGCAGGCGGCGATCTGACAGGATACATACCGGAGAAATACACGAGCTTTAGGGACGAGATAGGCCAGATATCAAGTTCCATAATGCAGATGCAGGACTCTCTCAAGAGCCTCCTCTACAATGTAAAGCATTCGGCGGACACTATAAGCGGTTCTTCCCAGACGCTGCTTACCATAACCAGGGAATCCTCAGAAGCCATCGGATGCGTTGCGCAGGCGGTCGAGGAGGTTGCAGCCGCTTCCATGAATCAGGCCAAGAATTCCGAGGTCATCACGGGAATGGCGCATTCACTCGGCGACAAGATATTCGAAACAGACAAGCTGGCTTCGAGCATGCTCGAGCTTTCCAGCAGAACAAGCGAGCTGAGCCGAAGCGGAATAGAGATAATAGACAACCTTGACTCGAACATGGCTGAAAACATAAGAATTTCAAAAGAGGTGAACACAGAAGTCCACGACATGTACAACCACCTTAGAAACATCGAGCAGACTGTCATACTGATCGACAAGATTGCAAACCAGACAAACCTTCTGGCCCTCAACGCAAGCATAGAGGCTGCAAGAGCGGGGGAAATGGGACTCGGCTTTGCTATAGTCGCCGAGGAGATAAGGAAGCTCTCCGAAGAAACAGAAAGAGCCGCCAAGGACATAAACGAAATGGTCAACACAATCGAAGGCAAAGCCCAGTCAGTCGTAAGCACCATGGGCGATGTCGAAAGCATCGTAAGACAGCAGGGCGACGCAGTAAGCGGAACAAAGGAAATATTCGGCGACACATCGGAGCTCATCGCTATGGTTGCAGCCTCGGTCGAGCAGGTAAAGGCGCATACTCGGGATGTCAACCAGAGCAAGGAACATATAGTTACCGCAATAGACCAGATATCTTCGCTCATACAGGAAACGACCGCATCGACCGAGGAGACGTCGGCTTCCATGGAGGAGCAGGCGGCGGCTATAGTCGAGATTGAAAACAATACGGAGACACTGAGCAGCATATCTAAAAAGCTTCATTCGGATATAAACAAATTCAAGATATGATTCGAGGATAATCAGATGCGATTTATAACATGCCTATTAATAGCTTTCACTATGCTTTCAAGCAACATAGCCTATGCCTCACCTCTCAGGGTGGGCATATACGAAGACAAGCCCTTTTCTTTCATGGGCGAGGACGGAAAGCCCCAGGGCTTTGCAATAGACGTGCTCGAGGAAGTGGCGCAGCAGCAGAATTTCGACATCAAATACGTCCATGACAGCTTCCCCCGCAACATGGAAAAGCTGAAAAGCGGCGAGCTGGACATGCTGGTCGACGTAAGCCAGACAAGCAGCCGTGACGCCTTCATGAACTTCACAAATGAATTCCTCATGGAAAACTGGGGAATAGTAATATCAAAACCTCTTGGTAATATAAGCACAATATTCGACCTTGAAGACAAAAGGATAGCCCTAGTCAGCAGCGACATATACGGCGAGAACTTCATAAAGCAGCTTAAGCTCTTCAACGTTTCCGCACATATAATCCAGGTGGACACCTATGATGAAATACTGGATATGCTCTCTGAAGGCTCCGCGGATGCTGGAGTCCTCAACAAGCTGGCCATAAGCCACTACAAATTGAAAAACATGACCAGCTTCAGGGAGACCCCAGTAATATTTTCTCCCGTGCAGATGAAATTCGGCTTTTCAAAAAACATAGGAAGAGACTTCATAGAAGATTTTGACGGCGCACTCTACGAAATAAAAAGCGATCCCTACTCCGCCTTCTATAAGTCGGCAAGCACATGGTTCATGCCTGAAAAAGGCAGGCAGCTGCCGTACTGGACAAAAATAGTCATATGGTCTCTGCTTGGAGTTGCATTGCTTGCAGGACTTTTTATAGCAATACTCCGAAAAAAAGTATCCAGAACCAGGACAAAGCTCGAAAGCTCCTGCAACGAGGTTATGGAGCTCAATATCAGGCTCCAGCACGACTATGAGGAGATAAAGCAGAAAAAGGAACTCATAAAGAAGCTCGCATATTATGACAAGCTGACCGGACTCAGGAACAAGCAGGGACTATACTCGGACATCAGGATGCTCTGCAAGAATGGCGGAGAATTCGGCATAGCCTTTTTTGACATAGACAATCTAAAGGGAATAAACAATGCGCTAGGCTACAAGGGCGGCGACGCACTGCTTAAGACCATATCCCAGCGGCTTAGCCTGCTGTCCCACAGGTTCGACAGGCTCTACAAATGGGACGGCGACGAGTTCGTATTCATAGTAGAAGGAGCGTCCTGCCGCAAAAAGACCGAAATGCTTGCCAAGGAGACCGTGTCCATTTTCAAAAACTCATTGCCCGTTGATGGCACCCCTGTATTCGTTTCAGGCTGCATGGGCATATCATGCTTCCCCAAGGATTCAGGCAACCCAGACGAGCTTATCAAAAAAGCCACTTTGGCACTCAACCATGCAAAGGAGGGCGCTAGAAACGACTACGCATTCTACGAAGACAGCCTTGCGGGACAGGCCGCCGAAAGCTTTCTCATGGAGACTCGGCTGCGGGAGGCTCTCCTCTCCGACGAATTTGAGGTGCATTACCAGCCCCGCGTAGAACCTTCCACAGGCAAAATAGTAGGACTCGAAGCACTCATAAGATGGCATGACGCAGATGGCAAACCCGTGCGCCCGGACATGTTCATTCCTCTGGCCGAAGAGACCGGCCTTATAACAAGCATAGGTGAGGTTGTCCTTCAAAAGGCCTGCAGGCATGCCCAGGAGCTTTCTAGAATGGGCCATGCCCTTCCGGTTTCAGTCAACCTCTCACCAAAGCAGTTCGAGGATGCAAACCTAATCAATATACTTGACAATGCCATAACTAGCTCCGGCCTGGAGCCGTCGCTGCTTGAGCTTGAAATAACCGAGAACGCTGTCCTTGGCAGCATGGAGGATTCCATACACACAATGGAGCTCATACGAAGCCGCGGCATAAAGCTCCTGCTGGACGATTTTGGAACAGGCTACTCCTCGCTCAACTATCTTATGAGCCTGCCTATAGATTTCCTAAAAATCGACAAGATATTCATGGACAGGCTGTTTGACGACTCAAAGCACGAGAACATCGTGGAATTCATAATCGGGCTCGCCAAAAACCTGGGGCTCAAAATAATAGCGGAAGGCATTGAAATGCCCGAGCAGCTGGACTACCTCAAATCTAAAAGCTGTGACGAATACCAGGGCTACCTCTTCAGCAGGCCCGTACCGTATGAAAGCCTGCTGGAGCTTGTCAAGCACAATTAATTTCGCAAAGCTTCAAAAGCGGCGCGGGCATTCAACCATCCTATACAGACACAAATAAACAAAAATAGTTTCCGATGAGTTTCAAAGCATTCTCAAACCCTCTTTCTTTGAGGGTTTTTTTATGCAATATGCGCAATCCCAATCCAGAGCCTCAGAAGTGTACCCCTTCCTGTTAATTTTTCAGAATATTTAGACAGGTACAATTATTATATATATACACTCATCATAAACATATAATTATTCCGCCTATAAATTAAACTCATCACAACATAGCTTTCCATCGATTTTTTCTATCTTAAAGCCCGATATTTTTCTTGATAATATGCAAAAATAGTAGTATATTTGTTTTTGTGGTTTATTGTACGTACAACAATACAATTTCTTTCTGGAATTTTTTTCGAATATTTATACTTCAGATATGCATCCGCAGATATTGTATCGTATTATATCCGGATACACTTTAATTCAGCCTACACCGTCGTCATTGTGACGGCTAAAGAATCCGACAGCATGGCAAAATGACACTATAGCTTTTTACGCTCTGCTGTCATTTTTTTGTTCCTAAAAACGTTTTTCGATGGATGTTGTATATTGAATCCTGCATAACTAAGCTGTTTGCTAAGCCGGATCGACTTATTTATAGATATGTCGATTTAGCTGCAATAAATATTTTCATTCCATACTTTTTTATACTATTCATATTACCGGAGGAATTTATATGCTCAGCAATTTCAAGATGCAAAACAAATTACTTATCTTCTCAAGCGCAATGATAGCATTCATACTCATCGTGGGTTTCATCGGGTACTTCTACAACACTAAAGCCTGCAATGATATGAGCAGAATGTTCAATGACAGGCTAAAGCCCATAGTCAACCTAGAAAACTCCAAGATGTATGCAAAATCAGTCGAAGCTGATATGCTCTCCCTGCTTGCCAACATGGATACCCTTTCTGATTCACAGAGGGTCGCAAGCATAGACGATATTTCAGCACTCAGTGAACGCCTCTCAAGCGAGATGTCGCAGTACGAAAAAAGCAAGCTGGACGACTTCGAAGTTAAAACACTAGGCCAATTCAAACAACTAAGAGAGCATTACTCTCCTATCCACAAGAGAATACTCGAGCTTGCAAAGGCTGGAAACAAGGAAGAAGCCCTGACTCTTTTCATGTCAAACAAGGGCCAGCTCGATGAGTATCAGGACTACCTTGACAAGCTGGCAGACTACAACGTCGAGGCGGCCAACGCAGTTAACAAGCAAAACGACATAGACAGCGCCAGCGTCAAAAGAAATATAATAACTGCTACAATCCTTGCCCTGCTTTGCGCCGCAGCACTTACATACTTCATAACAATCTCCATAACGAGACCTCTTTCAGCTGCCAATATGCAGCTGAAAGCCATATCAAAGGGCGACTTAACCAGCAGCATTCCGGAAAGGTACACCAGGTTCAGGGACGAAATCGGACAGATATCAAGCTCTATAATGCAGATGCAGGACTCTCTGAGGAACCTCATATCCGGCGTTAAGCAATCTGCAGATACTATAAACGGGTCTTCCCAGACACTTCTGACGATAACCAAGGAATCCTCCGAGGCAATAGGCTGCGTTGCTCAAGCTGTCGAAGAGGTTGCGGCTGCTTCAATGGATCAGGCAAGACATTCAGACTCAATCACAGAAATGACGCACGCCCTTGGCGAAAAGATACTCGAAGCTGACCAGCTCGCTTCAAAAATGCTTGAGCTTTCCAACAGCACAAGCGAGCTCAGCCAAAAAGGGATAGAAATAGTAAGCAACCTTGACTCAAATATGGCCGAAAATATAAGAATATCAAAGGAAGTCAACGGCGAGGTCCATGACATGTACAACCACCTTAGAAACATCGAGCAGACTGTAATACTGATAGACAAAATCGCAAACCAGACTAATCTGCTGGCTCTCAACGCAAGCATAGAAGCTGCAAGAGCCGGAGAAATGGGTCTTGGCTTTGCGATTGTCGCAGACGAGATAAGGAAGCTCTCCGAAGAAACAGAAAGGGCCGCCAAGGACATAAACGAAATGGTCAACACCATAGAAGGCAAGGCACAGACTGTAGTGACAACAATGGATGATGTGGAAAGCATAGTTCGGCTCCAGGAGGACGCTGTAAACAGCACAAAGGGCGTTTTCAACGATACATCCAGGCTCATTGGCATGGTGGTGTCTTCAGTGGAGAAGGTCAAGAAACACACAAATGATGTAAATGACAGCAAGAAGACCATAGTATCCGCAATCGACCAAATATCCTCACTCATACAGGAAACGACAGCATCAACAGAGGAAACCTCCGCTTCCATGGAGGAGCAGGCGGCTGCAATAGTCGAGATTGAAAACAACACAGAAATGCTAAGCAGCATAGCACAAAAGCTTCATTCAGATATAAACAAATTCAAGATATGATTCGAGGATGACCATATGCGATTTATCACATGCCTAATATTAGCTATATCTCTGTTTTCAAGCAACCTCTGCTTCGCATCAGCGCTCAAGGTGGGTGTATACGAGGACGAGCCTCTGATATTCCTAGACAAAGATACAAAACCTTCGGGCTTTGCTATAGATGTGCTTGAGGAAATTTCAAAGCAGCAGAACTTCGACATAGAATACGTATACGACAGCTTCCCGCGCAACATTGAAAAGCTAAAAAGCGGCGAGCTGGACATGCTGGTTGATGTTAGCCAGACAAACAGCAGGGACGCATTCATGAACTTCTCGAGCGAATACCTCATGGAGAACTGGGGAATAGTGATTTCAAGGCCCTTTGGGAATATAAACACGATTTTCGATATGGATGGTAAAAGAGTCGCCATCGTCAAAAACGACATTTACGGCGAAAACTTCATTAAGCAGCTTGAGCTCTTTGGCGTAACCGCCCAAATAGTCAGGGCGGATTCCTACGAAGATGTAATCAACCTGCTCTCAAGCGGATCAGCAGACGCAGGCGTAATCAATAAACTCGCCATCAGCCACTACAAGATGGCCAATACCGCAAGCTTCAATGAAACACCTGTAATATTCTCTCCCGTGCAGATGAAATATGGCTTTTCCAAAAATATTGACAAGAGCTTTATCGAAAGGTTTGACAGAACACTCTACGAAATGAAAAATGATCCCTACTCCGCCTTCTATACATCTGCAAGCAGATGGTTCATATCTGAAGACAGCAAGCAGCTGCCTCACTGGACTAAGATGCTCATATGCACGCTGCTTGTAGTGGCGGTGCTGGCATGCATAGCTGTCGCCGTGCTCAGGGAAAAAATATCAAGAACCAGCACAAAACTCGAATGCTCCTGCAACGAGGTTATGGAGCTCAATATCAGGCTCCAGCATGACTATGAGGATATAAAACGCAAGAAAGACCTAATAAAAAAGCTGGCATACTACGACAAGCTCACCGGCCTCAAGAACAAGCAGGCGCTCTACGCTGATCTAAGGACGCTCTGCAAGCATAAGGACGAGTTTTGCATAGCCTTTTTCGACATAGACAATCTAAAGGGCATCAACAACGCACTCGGGTACAAAGGCGGCGACGCACTGCTTAAGACCATCTCCCAGAGGCTCAACCTATTTTCACACAGGTACGACAAGCTGTACAAGTGGGACGGTGACGAGTTTGTATTCATAGTCGAGGGGCCGTCCTCACGCAAGAAAATCGAGTTGCTCGCTAAGGAGACAATGTCCCTTTTTAATAATTCACTTGCAGTCGAAGGAAACCCCTTGTTCGTGTCAGGCTGCATGGGGATATCCCGATTCCCCAAAGACTCTAGCAATCCGAATGAGCTTATAAAGAAGGCCGCCGTAGCACTAAGCAGCGTCAAGCGAATCTCCAAAAACGACTACAGGTTCTATGACAAAGCCATGTCCGACCACGCCGAAGAGGACTTTCTCATGGATACGAAGCTGCGGGAGGCTCTCCTCTCCGACGAATTTGAGGTGCACTACCAGCCCCGCGTGGAACCTGCCACAGGCAAAATAGTGGGACTTGAGGCACTCATAAGATGGCATGACGCAGACGGCAAACCCGTGCGGCCTGATTTGTTCATTCCAGTGGCAGAGGAGTCCGGCCTTATAACGAGCATAGGCGAAGTCGTGCTCCAGAAAGCCTGCATTCATGCGCAAAGCCTTAAGGAAAATGGATTCGCATTGCCTGTATCGGTCAACCTTTCGCCGAAACAGTTCGAGGACGCTAACCTTATTAAGATACTGGACGATGCGATTGCCCGCTCCGGCCTCGAGCCGTCGCTGCTTGAGCTTGAAATAACCGAAAACGCAGTGCTTGGCAACCTTGAGGAATCCATAAAAACAATGAGGCTCATACGGGAACGGGGCATAAAGCTCTTGCTGGACGATTTCGGCACGGGCTATTCATCGCTCAACTATCTCATGAGCCTGCCGCTTGACTTTCTTAAAATCGACAAGATATTCATGGACAGGCTCTTCGACGACTCAAAGCATGAGAACATCGTGGAGTTTATAATGGGGCTCGCCAAAAGCCTGGGACTCAAGATAATAGCGGAAGGCATAGAAATGCCTGAGCAGCTTGACTACCTCAAATCTAAAAGCTGTGACGAATACCAGGGTTACCTCTTCAGCAGGCCCGTGCCGTACGAAAGCATATTGACGCTGCTGGAATAGCCCTTCAATCGAGTAGGAGGCTGACGATTAGTTCATCAGCCGACCTCTCACACCACCGTACGTACCGTTCAGTATACGGCGGTTCAACCGCTTAAGTGCATTTTGCGTAATTGCTCGTATTGCGCCGGAAAG
>Ga0302252_1000190_pt1 | contig 72021 bp, 77 predicted proteins | sample AAG_RA_Leu_MG_FD_193511 | JGI IMG/M metagenome (GOLD analysis project Ga0302252, IMG submission 193511) | Enriched activated sludge microbial communities from anaerobic digester in WTTP, New Holstein, Wisconsin, United States - AAG_RA_Leu | ecosystem: Engineered > Bioreactor > Anaerobic >... | reverse complement strand
AGGGCGAGGTGTACGTGCTTTCAAAGGAAGAAGGCGGACGCCACACCCCGTTCTTCAAGGGCTACCGGCCGCAGTTCTACTTCCGCACGACGGACGTAACGGGCTCGATGGACCTTCCGGAAGGCGTGGAGATGGTGATGCCGGGCGACAACGTGACGATCAGCGCGGAGTTGATCGTTCCGATCGCGATGGAAGCGGGTTTGCGGTTCGCGATCCGCGAAGGCGGCCGCACCGTCGGCGCCGGCGTTGTGTCCGAAGTTATCGAAGACTAACAGGGATTCACGGGTCCGCCTCTGGCGAATCATCCCAAGCGGGCCCCGTATCCAACAGGCATATATATGGCGAGTAGCAAAGTAAGAATTCGGCTCAAAGCGTTTGATCACCGTGTGTTGGACCAGTCCGCGGAACGCATTGTGGAAACCGCCCGCCGCACAGGCGCGCGTTTCTCCGGTCCCGTTCCGTTGCCGGTGGAAAAGAATATCTACTGCGTTCAGAGGTGTACCACGGTCGACAAGGAGTCCATGGAGCACTACGAGCTTCGGACGCACAAACGGCTGATTGACATCCTCGAACCCAGCCCGAAGACGATTGACGCGTTGATGCGCCTTGATCTTCCGAGCGGCGTGGATATCGAGATCAAACTCTAGGCGCCATCCGGCACAGCACAACGCGCTGTGAATGTCATCGTGGTAACAGCGATGGCGCCACGATGGCGATGACTATTGAAAGGACATCTTCCAATGCCCCGAATGTTATTGGGTAAGAAGATCGGTATGACCCAGGTGATCGGCGATGACGGGACCGTTGTTCCCGTTACCGTTCTCGAAGCCGGGGGCAACCGAGTAACGATGAAAAAATCCGCGGACGGTAGTGACAAATACGATGCCTACCAGGTCGGATATGAGGAAGTTCGCTCCAGCCGTCTTTCCAAGCCGGAACGCGAACATCTGGCGTCGAAGAACCTCCCCGCGTTCCGTCACTTGAAGGAACAGAAGGGGGTTACCGACCTGAACGTCGGCGATCCGATTCCGGTCAGCATCTTCGCCAACGGCGACAAGGTGGACGTGACGGGAGTGAGCAAGGGCAAGGGATTCGCGGGCGTCGTGAAGCGTTATCACTGGCACGGCGGCGACATGACACACGGCTCGATGATTCATCGCAAGCCGCAGTCATCCGGCGCGACGGATGCGGCTCATATTTTCAAGAACCAGGGTAAACCGGGACATATGGGTAACGAAACCGTGACGGCACAGCGCCTCACCGTCGTCCGCGTGGACGAAGAGCGCGGCCTGCTGTTGATCAAGGGCGCCGTACCCGGCCCGCGCGGTGGATTGGTAACCATCCGGGAGGCGAAATAACATGGCAAGCGTTAAAGTGCTGAACGGACAGGGACAGGAAGTCGGGACGGTGGATCTTCCCGCCGCGGTTTTCGAGGCAAAGGCGCGCCCGTCACTGGTTCACCAGGCTGTGGTTTGCGAACTGGCCGCAATGCGGCAGGGAACGCACAAAACGAAAACACGCGCCGAAGTTCGCGGCGGCGGTCGCAAACCTTGGCGCCAGAAGGGCACCGGTCGAGCCCGGCAGGGCAGTACCCGCGCTCCGCATTGGCGGCACGGCGGTGTGGTGCACGGTCCCGTTCCGCGTGATCACTCGCTCAAACTGAACCACAAGATGTTCATTGGCGCACTGTGCAGTGCCCTGTCGTCCCGGGTGGAAAACGGACTGACGGTTCTCGACGCGTTGCGCGTGGAAAGCGGCAAGACCCGCGATATGGTCGCCCTGCTTTCCGCCGTCAACGCCGGCGAGAAGATTCTGGTGATTACGCACGAAGTGGACGAGAAGACGTTTCTATCGTTGCGCAATCTGCAATCGATCATCGACGTCACCCATCCGTATGACCTGAGCGTTTACGACATCCTGCGGGCCAAAACCGTACTGGTGACCCGCGAAGCGGTGGACGCCATAGGGGAGGTGTACTCGTAATGAAGAATCCCTACACCATCATCGAGCAACCGATCATCTCGGAAAAAGCCGTTGATTTGCAGAAGCAAGGAAAGTACACTTTCCGCGTTCAACGGGACGCCAACAAAATCGAGATTCGCGAGGCGGTGGAAGCCATCTACCAAGTCGTCGTGAAAGATGTCAACACGATGAACGTACGGGGCAAGGTCCGCCGCGTTGGCCGCGGTCGCGCGGGACGCAAGCCGGGCTGGAAAAAAGCCATCGTCACACTGGCGCCGGGCACGCGCATCGAAGTCCTGGAAGGAGTCTGACAATGCCTCTTCAGCAGAAAAAACCGACATCTCCGGGGCGCCGATTCGCCGTTCTTCCCGATTACAGCGAACTGACGGCCTCGAAGCCAGAGAAGTCCCTTACGCGGCCTCTGAAGAAGAGCGGCGGACGAAACAATCAGGGCAAACTGACCACCCGTCATCGTGGCGGCGGCAACAAGCGGCGCTACCGGGTGATCGACTTCCGGCGCGACAAGTTCGGCGTGCCCGCCCGCGTTGCAACCATCGAGTACGACCCGAACCGCTCCGCGTTTATCGCGTTGCTGAACTACGTCGATGGAGAGAAGCGCTACATCGTCGCTCCGAACGGCCTCAAGGTCGGCGACTTTGTTGAGTCCGGCGAGAACAGCGACATCAAGGTTGGCAATTCACTGCCGTTGAAGAACATCCCGCTGGGAACGACGGTTCACTGCATTGAGTTGACTCCGGGCAAGGGCGCGGCACTGGCGCGAAGCGCCGGCACGAGCGTTCAGTTGATCGCGAAAGAGAACAACTACGCGACGTTGAGACTGCCCTCCGGCGAGATGCGTATGGTTCTTGCCAAATGTGTCGCGACTATTGGGACCGTTGGCAATCAGGAACACGAGAACATCAGCCAGGGCAAGGCAGGACGTGTGCGCAATATGGGGCGCCGCCCGACGGTGCGCGGCGTCGTGATGAATCCGAGAGACCATCCCCACGGCGGCGGCGAGGGCAAGGCGCAGGTTGGCCGGAAGACGCCCATGTCCAAGTGGGGCAAGAAGGTTGGCGGCGTGAAGACACGCCACAACAAGTCGACCAGCAAGTACATCATCAAGCGGCGAACGAAGTAATAGGACGATGCCCCGGGCGCGGCCTTCGGAAACGGCAGGCCGGTTGAGTGCGGGGTGGTCTGGAGATAGTAATGCCAAGAAGCATCAAAAAGGGTCCGTATGCGGAGGAGCGGTTGCTCGAGCGTGTTCGGGCTATGAATAGCAGGAACGAGAAGCGCGTCATCAAGACGTGGTCGCGGCGTTCCACGATATTCCCTGATATGATCGGCCACACGATTGCTGTATACGATGGCCGCAAACACGTACCGGTTTTCGTAACCGAGAACATGGTCGGGCACAAACTGGGTGAATTTGCTCTGACGCGGACCTTCAAGGGACACGCCGGAAGCGATAAGTCGAGCAAGGTTCGCTGAACGGTTGGAGATCTGATATGGCAGAAACAGAATCAACGGGAGCCGTTCGGCCGGTCGGACGCAATCCCCAGTGGGAAAAGGCGCAGGTGCGGCGTGTTTTGCACACTTCGGCTTTTCGCAGACTACCGGTTCGGCGTCATGAAGTATCCGGCGCCGGAAAGACCCGTACGGTCACATTGTTTACCGTCAAGCCGACCTCGTTTTCGGACGAAGTGAAGGGCGCGATTACCTCGGCTCTGTCCGAGGCGCTGGGCAAGGAAGTCGAACTCGTTCTGATGCCGGAAGCGCTGGCCCAGGCGAAAACCATTCGGCGCACACCGCTGAAAGTACGGCACGTGCTTTCGCTGGTACGCGGCAAGCCGGTGGACAAGGCGCTCGCCATCCTGGAGTTCACGCCGAACTTCGCGGCCAAGGACGTTTACAAGGTTGTCAAGTCCGCCGCGGCGAATGCCCAGGACGGCTGGGGCGCCGATCCCGAGGAACTCGTGATCCATGAGTGTTTTGCCGACCAGGCCGTGCGGATGAAACGGTATCGGCCGGGACCGATGGGCAGGGCAAGGCCGATTCAGAAACTGCTCAGCCACATCACCGTCATCGTACGACAGGCCGGGAGGTAACGCATGGGTCAGAAAGTACATCCGATCGGGTTCCGATTGGGCATCAATAAAGAGCATCTCAGCAAGTGGTACGCCAACAAAAGGAACTACGCCGGCCTGCTTGAAGAGGATCTCAAACTACGCCGCTACCTGAAGAAGAAGCTGTACCAGGCGGGTGTGACACGCATCGAGATCGAGCGCTTTGCGGGCAAGGTGAAGGTGACCATCCATGCCGCCAAGCCGGGTCTCGTAATCAAGCGCGGCGGTCAGGGTATCGACCAGTTGAAGATGGAGGTCGAGCAGTTCATCGACAAGCCGGGAATGGTGAACCTGAACATACAGGAAATTCGCAATCCGGAAGTCGAGGCGCAACTGGTGGCGGAATCCATCGCCCAGCAGATCGAGAAGCGAATCGCGTACAAGCGCGCCATGCGGCAGGCTCTTCAGCGAAGCATGAAAGCCGGCGCCAAGGGCATCAAACTGAAGTGCTCCGGACGGCTTGCCGGTTCGGAAATGGCTCGTGTGGAAGCCAACAAGGACGGCAAGATTCCTCTGCACACACTGCGCGCCGATATCGACTACGGCTTTGCCGAAGCGCTGACCACTTACGGTCACATCGGTATCAAAGTGTGGATCTACAGGGGCGACATCCTGGAGAAGCCTAAAGGTACTGCACCGACTGCCGAGTTCCACCAGGACCGCAGTCCACGAGGCGATCGCCGCGACGAGCGGACAGGACGCAGGAGGGTGAAAGTTGTTACTACCCAAGAGAGTTAAGTTCCGGAAACAGCATCGCGGCCGCATGCGCGGTCCCGCCAAGGGCGGCAGTGACATCTCGTTCGGCGAGTTCGGACTGCAGGCATTGGAGCCGGCGTGGGTGACGAACAACCAGATCGAAGCCGCCCGTATTGCGATGACACGCCACGTCAAGCGCGGTGGTAAGATATGGATCCGCATATTCCCGGACAAACCGTATACCAAGAAGCCGGCCGAAACACGCATGGGATCCGGCAAGGGCGCCCCGGAGGGGTGGGTTGCGGTGGTCAAACCAGGCCGCGTGATGTTCGAGATGGCCGGTGTTTCCGAGGAAATGGCGAAGGAAGCGATGCGGCTCGCCAGCCACAAGCTTCCCATCCGCACGCGGTTCCTGGTTCGCGCAAAAGAGGAGATGACCGGTGAAAGCGATTGAACTGAGACAACTCAGCGTAGACGAGTTGCACGCATACATAGCGCAGAAGCAGAAGGATCTCTTCGAACTCAGGTCCAAGGCCGTGGTCGGAAGCCTTCCGAATCCGAATCTGGTGCGTCAATACCGCAAGGATATCGCCCGATGTCTGACCCTGATCACGGAAAAAGAGCGCGGCGCGGGAGTGACTAAATGAAGAAAGACACAGAAACCGCTGTCGAGCAGACAGCCGCAACGGAACGCGGTCATCGCAAGCGTCTGACCGGCAAGGTTGTCAGCGACAAGATGGAAAAGACGGTTGTTGTCGCGGTCGGCAGTCTTGTCCGGCATCGGCTTTACGGCAAGATCGTTCGCCGCACCACAAAATTCAAGGCGCACGACGACCGGTTCGAGGCTCGCGAAGGCGACACCGTTGAGATTATGGAAACCAGGCCGATTAGCCGTGAAAAGCGTTGGACGGTAGTTCGAATCGTTGAACGCGCGAAGTAAGTCCGGCTATCCGGGCGCCTTCGGGTTTGTGATCGGATGAAGATACATCCCGGATTTGGAGAACTATAGATGGTACAGAACTACACACGATTGACGGTTGCCGATAATTCCGGCGCACGCACCATACTCTGCATTCGCGTATTGAAGGGCAGTAACGCCCGCTACGCGAATGTGGGCGATGTGATCGTGGCCGCCGTCAAGTCCGCCAGTCCGGGCGCGGCTGTCAAGAAGGGCGACATCGTGCGCGCCGTTGTGGTTCGCACCCAGCGGTCGATTCGGCGTCCCGACGGCTCGTACGTCCGGTTCGACGACAACGCGGCGGTGTTGATCAACCCGCAAAACGAGCCGCGGGGTACCCGCGTATTCGGCCCCGTGGCGCGCGAACTGCGGGAGAAGCAGTTCATGAAGATCATATCGCTGGCCCCGGAGGTTCTTTAGCCAACGGCGGCCCTGACGCGATCGACTCGGTCTGGAGAGAATGACATATGTCCAAGAAGAAAAATATCGTGTTCCCGGACAACTTCACGGCGCAACGGAAGATGGACATCCGCAAGGGTGACATGGTCAAGGTAATCGCCGGCAAGGACAAGGGGAAAGAAGGCAAGGTTCTTGAAGTGATCCCGCGGGAAAACCGCGTGATTGTCGAGAACGTGAATATGGTGACCAAACACCAGAAGCAGAGGAACGTGAAGGTCGGCGAGCATCGTGAAGGTCGTTTCCAGACGCCCGCCGCTCTCGATCGTTCCAATGTGATGCTGATCAATCCCGGTACCGGTGAACCGACCAAGATATCGCACAAGGTCGTGGACGGAAAATCCGTACGCACGGCCCGAAAATCGGGTGAGACGATTCCGGACGCCGCCGAGTAGACCGGCGTTCAGCATAAGGAACTGACAACTGCCGGTCGGAAATCGGCAAGGAGACAAGATGGCTCGGTTAAAAGACAAGTATCTGAACGAGATCGTGCCGGCCTTGATGAAGGAGTTCGGTTTTTCCAGCGTCATGCAGGCGCCGAAACTCGTCAAGGTTGTCATCAATATGGGCGTTGGACGCGCCGGCCAGACCGGCGGCGACCCCAAGTTGCTCGACGGCGCGTTGAAGGACCTGACCCTGATCGCGGGCCAGAAGCCCGTGGTCACCAAGGCCAAGAAATCCGTCGCCGCGTTTAAAATCCGCGAAGGCGCCAAGGTAGGGTGTGTGGTTACCCTGCGCGCGGAACGCGCTTACGAATTCCTGGACCGCCTGTTCAACATCGCTTTGCCGCGCGTTCGCGACTTCCAGGGGCTCAATCCGAACTCCTTCGACGGACGGGGTAACTTCTCCTTCGGCCTGAAGGAGCAGACGATCTTCCCGGAGATCAACTACGATCCGGATCAGATACGCGGTATGGACATCATTATCCACACCACGGCGCGTACCGACGAAGAAGCGCGGAGCATGCTGGAGAAGATGGGCATGCCGTTGAGGAAAAAGGCGTAATTCGACTTGAAGAGCGGTTGATACCCCGCGCGGGTGTTCACCGGAGATATAGATGAAACAATACGACGCAAACCATATCCGTAATATCGCCCTTGTGGGACACGGGCACGCCGGCAAGACCACGCTCGCGGAAGCGATGCTGGTCGCGGCCGGAGCCAAGGACCGCATGGGCAAGGTGGAGGATGGAAGCGCTACAACCGATTTTGACCCGGATGAAGTCAAGCGGCAGATGAGCATTACCACGGCCGTCGCTCCCTTTGAGTGGGGCGGTTGCAAGGTGAATGCCATCGATGCTCCCGGCTACCTGGACTTTGTGGGTGAAGTGAACGGCGCCATGCGGGTTGCGGACGCCGCCCTGATTATCGTCAGCGCGAATGCCGGACTGGAAGTCGGAGCCGAACTAGCCTGGGATATCGCCCGCAACAGCAACGTTGCCCGGATGATCTTCGTCAACCGTATGGACCGCGAAAATGCGGACTTCCGACGCGTGGTCGAGGAACTGCGCGGACGATTCGGCAAGAACGTTGTGCCCGTGGCCGTTCCCATTGGTTCGCAGGAGTCCTTCGCGGGAACGGTGGACCTGATCAACCAGAAAGCGTCGGTTTGGAACGGCAAGTCGTTTGATACCACCGACATTCCGGCGGAACTGGCAGACATCTGCTCAACCTACCGCGAAGCCCTTGTTGAGGCCGCCGCCGAAAGCGATGACGAACTCATCACCAAGTACCTCGAAGGCGAAGCGTTAACCGAGGAAGAGATACACAGAGGCTTGAGCATCGGTGTGAAGACCGGGCATGTTGTTCCCGTCTTTGTTGGCTCCGCCACCAGGGGCATCGGCGTTGCCACCGTGATGGACGGCGTGGTGAACTTCGCTCCGTCGCCGGCTGATAAACCGACGGAAACAGGCAGGAATCCGGACACCGATGCCGAAGAAACCCGCTCCATCTCGGATACGGCAACCTCGGCAATCGTCTGGAAAACCGCGGCCGACCCGTACGTCGGCAAGATGACCTACTTCAAGGTTGTCAGCGGTACCGTGAAGGGCGACTCTCACTTGTGGAACAGCGTGAAGGGTTCGGACGAGCGCATCGGCGGCCTGTTCTTCCTTCGCGGCAAACAGCAGGAAACGACTTCCGAAGTGGTTGCCGGCGATATCGGCGTCGTCGCCAAGTTGCAGAGCACTTCAACCGGTGACACCCTTTGCGACTCGGCGAAGAAGATTGTTCTGCCAGGTATCGACTTCCCGCACCCGGTTTACGAAGTGGCCGTTACCGCCGCAACCAAGGCGGACGAAGACAAGATGGGTCCGGCTCTTCAGAGAGTGGCCGAAGAAGACCCGACAATCTCCGTGCGGCGCGATCCGGATACGGCTGAAACACTGCTGGCCGGCCTGGGTGAAACGCATGTCGATATCGTGGTGGAGCGGTTGAAGCGCAAGTTTGGCGTCAGCGTTCTGGTCAAATCGGCGCGGATTCCGTACCGGGAAACGATCAAGGGAAAGTCGAAGGCCCAGGGACGTCACAAGAAGCAATCCGGCGGACGCGGTCAGTTCGGCGATTGCCATGTGGAGTTTGAGCCTTTGCCGCGCGGCGGCGGTTTTGAGTTCGTCGACAAGATCGTCGGCGGCGCCATTCCGCGCAACTTCATTCCGGCCGTTCAGAAAGGCCTGGAGGAAGCGCTTGCGGAAGGTGTTGTGGCCGGTTATCCGACTGTTGACATCCGGGCCACCGTTTATGACGGCAGTTTCCACGCGGTCGACTCGTCGGAAATCGCCTTCAAGATCGCCGGTTCGCTGGCGTTCAGGGCCGGCATTCCCGAAGCCCAACCCGTTCTGCTGGAGCCGATTATGGCCGTGGATATCATCGTTCCCGAAAGCCAGACCGGCGACATCATCTCGGACCTCAACGGCAAACGCGGACGCGTTCAGGGAATGGAACCGATCGGCGAGGGGATGCAGGTGATTCGGGCGGAAGCGCCGCAGGCGGAAATGACCCGCTACGCCGTGGACCTGAGAAGTATTACGCGGGGCCGGGGACGATTCCAGATGAAGTTCTCGCACTACGAGGAAGTTCCGGCCCATCTCGTTCCGCATATCGTGGAAGAGCGCAAGAAGGAGAAGGAAGCCGCCAATGCCTAAACAAGCATTGATAGAAAAGCAGAAGAAGACGCCTAAGTTCAAGGTGCGCGCCTACACCCGTTGTCGGCGTTGCGGACGTCCCAGGGGCGTTCTCCGCAAGTTCGGCGTATGCCGGATTTGCTTCCGGGAACTTGCGCAGACGGGCCAGTTGCCCGGCATCGTAATGAGCAGTTGGTAGGTTAGAAAGTCCTGACGTCAACGGCCGTAAATTCTACGCATCCCCGATAACAACGGGACGGATTCGGCAAGACAACCGGTGAAAACCGGATTTTCCGAAAACCGAGGTTGAACACTGCGGCCAGTGAAATGGTTGGTGACGGCACAGCCGACACAGCCGAAAGAAACGAACGAAAGATGAATTTGACCGATCCCATCGCGGATATGCTGACACGCATCCGCAACGCGATACACGCCAATAAAGACACCGTTGAGATTCCGGTCTCCAAGATCAAGGTAGAGATTGTCAAGATCCTGCAGGAAGAGGGCTACATCCGCTCCTACGAGTTGGTGACATCCGGCGGCCATCCCGTCATAAAGGTTGCCCTGAAGTATGGTCCCAAGCGCACGCGCGTGATTCAACATATCAAGCGCGTCAGTAAGCCCGGACTTCGCGTTTACCGAGGCGCTGTGGACGTGCCGAGGGTGCAGGGCGGAATGGGGATAGCCATTCTCACGACGTCGCAGGGCGTGATGACGGACCGACGGGCTCGCATGCTCGGTATCGGTGGGGAAGTGCTGTGCACAATCGCCTGATATCGCCGGAGCGCCCCGGGCGCTCGACGCGAGGGCGTAGTTTGTGATATACTAGGAAGGCTCCGACGCCTTCCGACGTCGGAGCATTCGACGTCTGGAGCAGGAGCCTGGTGGACAGGTTGCCGCCAGGAGTGAAACATGTCTCGAATTGGAAAATTACCGATACCGATTCCATCCGGTGTGGATGTCAAGATAGATGACGAGCAGATTGCCGTCAGCGGTAAGCTGGGCACCCTGTTTCAGCCGATCCCGCCTTCGGTGCAAGTTTGCGCGGAAGACGGTAAGGTAGTCATCACGCGCAAGGATGAATCCCGCACCTCCCGTGCCCAGCACGGCCTGATCCGAACGCTGATCGCCAATATGGTGACCGGCGTCTCGGAGGGATACACGAGATTCCTTGATATCAGCGGCGTTGGATACCGCGCAACACTGAACGGAAACGATCTTACCCTGGCGTTGGGCTTTTCGCACCCCGTGGAAGTGAAGCCGCGAGACGGCATCTCCTTCGAGGTGGGCACGGACACCAACACCCGGTCTCCGTTCATCAAGATCAGCGGTATCGACAAGCAGGTGGTAGGCCAGACTGCGGCGGAGATTCGCGCTTTGAAGAAGCCGGAACCGTACAAGGGTAAAGGCATCAGGTATCGCGGCGAAGTGATTCGGCGCAAGGCAGGAAAGGCCGGCAAGGCCGGTGGAAAGGGCGGTGCCTAGGATGTCCGTCAAAACAAGAGGTGATGCGCGAGTGCAACGGCATCTTCGCGTACGAAAAAAGGTTTACGGAAAACCCTCACGGCCCCGCCTGTGCGTTTTCCGGAGCAACAACCACATCTATGCCCAGATTATCGACGATACCAAGGGGCACACGATGGTTCAAGCCGGCACCGTGGAGCCGGACATCAAGGCGAAGCTCGAGGGACCCGGCGGCAATATCACCGCGGCGAAGCTTGTGGGAACAGCGGTTGCGGAGCGGGCTCTCAAAATGGGAATCGCGTCGGTTGTGTTTGACCGAGCCGGTTACCTGTATCACGGTCGGGTAGCGGCTCTGGCCACGGCGGCCCGGGAAGCCGGACTCCAGTTCTAGCGCAATCGCGAGTTCCGCGATTCCGGCATGGAAGCAATTACGAAACATCAGGCGAAGGCGTAAATAAGAAAAATGAGACCGAACACGTCACAGAGGCCGGCACTGGCCGAAGGATTCGAAGAACGAATCATCCGAACAAACAAGGTGCAGAAAACCCACAAGGGCGGTAGAACCCTCTCGTGGAGCGTCCTTGTTGCCGTGGGCGATCGAAACGGCAATGTGGGAGCCGGCCTCGGCAAGGCTCTCTCCATTCCGGACGCGATCCGCAAAGGCACGGAAGCGGCCAAGAAGAACATGCTGAAAGTTCCGATGGTTGGCGGCACAATTCCCCACGATATTCTGGTGGATTTTGGAGCGTCGCGTGTGTTGCTGAAACCGGCGGCGCCGGGCGCCGGCGTCGTTGCCGGTGGAGCGGTTCGCGCCATTCTGGAACTGGCCGGCGTGAAGGACGTGCTTGCCAAGTCCCTTGGTAGCAACAATGCCGTCAACAACGCCTGGGCAACAATGAAAGCCCTGGGCGAACTGCGCACGGCCGCGCAGGTTTCCCGGACGCGCGGGGTTGGCCTGGACCGGATGAGCCTGCGTCCGGAAGTTCGCGAGGCGGCGGAAAGCGAGGTCAATGATGGCGAGGCTTAAGTTGACCCTGATCAAGAGCCCGATCGGTTTCGAATCGAGTCAACGGGCAACGGCTGAAGCGCTGGGACTGCGCAAACTACAAAGCAGTAACGTTCTGCCGGACAGCCCGTCACTGCGCGGATCACTGCGCAAAATTCGGCACCTGGTGAAGGTGGAAGAAGTCGAAGAGTAAATCTATGAACCTGCATGAATTATCGCCCGCACCGGGCTCACATAAGGACAAGGTACGCCTCGGCCGGGGCACCAGCAGTGGCAAAGGCCGGACGTGCGCGCGCGGAACCAAGGGCCAGAAGCACCGGACAAACGTGCCTCCCTTCTTTGAGGGCGGCCAGACTCCGTTGCACCGCCGCTTGCCGAAGCGCCGGGGTTTCACCAACAAATTCCGCGTGGAGTACGCGGTGGTGAACGTTTCCGGGTTGGACAAGCTGTTTGAAGCGGGCGCGGAAGTCACACCGGACATTCTGGTGGAGGCAGGATGCGTTCGCGAGGGCATGCTGGTCAAGATTCTCGGAACGGGTGAGATCGGCAAGTCGCTTAAAGTTTCGGCGCATGCGTTCAGCGAGTCCGCGAAGGCCAAAATAGAGGCGGCGGGCGGTTCGGTGGAGGTTCTCTAACGTGCAACCCCTCAAGTCGTTCGTTGATTCACTGAAGACTGCATGGTCGATCCCGGCGTTGCAGGCGCGAATCAAGTTCGTCTTGTTCGCCTTCGCGACTCAGGTGTTCGCCATCCACGTCCCCGTGCCGGGGATTGACGGAAGCGCGATGGAGCGGTTGTTCAGTTCGCCATTCGGCGGTGCGCTCGGCCTGATCGACCTTTTCAGCGGAGGCGCCCTGAAGAGCTTCAGTATCGTCGCGATGGGGATTCTGCCCTACATCAACGCATCGATTATCATGCAGTTGCTGGGCGTGGCCATACCGGAACTTGAAAAGAAAATCAAGGAAGGCGGCGAGAGCGGACGGCGCGAGATCAACAAGTATACGCGTTATCTTACATTGGCGCTGTCGCTGTTTCAGGCGTTTCTGCTGGTCACCACTTTGCAGGCGGAAGCCGGCCTTGGGCTGACCGTTCTCGGCCGGATTCAGACGATGGTATCGCTGACTGCCGGAACTATGTTCCTGGTCTGGCTGGGTGACCGAATCACCGAAAAGGGAATCGGAAACGGCATCTCGCTGATCATCTTCGGCAACATCATGATCAGCCTGCCGCACTCCTTCGCGGGTATCTATGAACTGACCCGAAGCGGATCGATTTCGGTCTTTCAGGTCATTATGATGGTCGCGGCGTTCATCCTGACGGTCGCAGGTGTTACGGCGATGGTGCAGGCGGAGCGCAAGATTCCGGTTCAGCATGCGAGAAGGGTTGTCGGCGGCGGCAAGGTCACCGCGGGCGGTTCCACCTACTTGCCGATCAAGGTCAACTCGGCCGGTGTTATGCCCATTATCTTCGCGATGGCGGCTTTGGCCATTCCGAACACCATCGGCGGATTCGCGGGCAACACGTGGCTTGGCAACATTTCACGCGGTATATCGACGTTCCTGACCCCGAGTTTCACGCTGGGCGGTATGACGGCCAGCCTGATTTACACCGTGGTCATCGTGTTCTTCACGTTTTTCTACACGGTTGTCGTTATGGACATCCCGCAGATGAGCGAAAACCTGAAGAAGTGGAACGCCTTCGTGCCGGGTATCCGCCCGGGCAAGGAGACAACGTCGTACCTGGATCGAGTGATCTCGAGGGTTACGTTTGCAGGCGCGATTTTCCTGGCGGTCATCGCGCTGGCGCAGTTCCTGATGCCGGCCTTGCTGGGTATCAGCGGCAATGTGTTCCCCCTGTATGGCGGAACATCACTGCTGATCGTTGTCGGTGTTGCATTGGAGACAATGAAGGCTATTGAAGCCCAGTTGATGATGCGCCATTACGAAGGCTTCATCAAGTAGCAGTCGCAACTGCCAGTCAAACAGAATTGGAAAGCATAACGTGATCGTAGTACTGCTGGGAGCGCCCGGTTCGGGTAAGGGAACACAAGCGAAGATTCTGGCCGCAAAACTGGGCCTGCTTCACCTTTCCACGGGTGATGTGCTTCGCCGGAACGTTGCCGAAAACACAGAACTGGGTGCCTTGGCTGTACCGTTCATGAACGCCGGCAAATATGTTCCGGACGACCTGATAAACAGTATGGTCGAGGCGGAGATAGATGCTCCGGCGGCGGCGAAAGGCGTGATATTCGACGGGTATCCGCGCACGCTTAACCAGGCTCAGGCTTTGGACGCTCTGCTGGAATCGAAGAACCGGCCAATAGACTATGTGATCAACCTGGAGATTGACCCGGAAGCCCTGGTGGTTCGACTGGGTGGTCGGCGGGTCTGCCGTAATTGCGGTCAGATTTACCACCTCGTGTCACAGGCGCCGGCAAAACCTGGTGTGTGCGATACGTGTTCCGGGGAATTGTATCAGAGAGACGACGACCAGGAAGAGACGATTCGCACGCGGCAGAAAGTGTACACGGATCAGACGGCGCCGTTGCTGAAGTATTACGCCGACCGAGGTCATATGCTGACGTTCGACGCGGCCGAAGGGATTGACACAACAGCGGCCGGAATACTGGCGGCCCTGGAAGGCGCGGTTTGAGCCGAAAGTATGAAATCCGCCTGAAGTCCGGTGACGAAATTGAGAAGATCGCCCGGGCCGGGCGGGTTGTTGCTACCGTTCTTTCGCGCTTGGAAAAGGCTGTTGAGCCGGGGGTGACGACCTTGGACCTGGAAGGTTTGGCCCAGGCCGTCACCGCGGAGATGGGGGCCGTTCCGTCGTTCCTGGGTTATCGTGGGTATCCAGCGGCCATCTGCGCGTCGGTAAACGATCAGGTAATCCACGGGATTCCGAATCGTATCCCGCTGAAGGAAGGCGACATCGTAGGGATTGATTTCGGCGCCTGTCTGGACGGGTTTCACGCGGATTCCGCGCTAACGGTTCCGGTTGGAAACATAGACGAAAACGCCCGGCGTCTTCTTCGTACCACGGAGGAGGCGCTTTGGCGCGGAATCAATATGGTGCAACCGGGAGCGACGATCGGCGATATCGGCCACGCCGTTCAGGCGCACTGCGAAAGCGCCGGATATTCGGTTGTTCGCGAGATGGTGGGACACGGCATCGGCCGCGATCTGCACGAGAGCCCGGAGGTACCGAACTACGGGAAACCGAAAAATGGCGTTCGCCTGCGCAAGGGGATGACCATTTGTATCGAACCGATGGTCAACGCCGGCGAACCGGATATCTATACGTTGCCCGACGGTTGGACGATACTGACGCAGGACGGCCGGTTGTCCGCTCACTTCGAGCACACAGTGGCGGTGACCGACAACGGGGTTCGCGTATTGACGTTACGAGAGAGTCCGGAACAGGACGACACCGCACGGCAGTAAGGTTTGCCGGCGGGTAAGGGAGGTCTATGGGACGCATTCCGCAAAGGGGTGGAGGGCCTAGGCGATCACATGGAGGACCGGGCGGTCGCAAGCGCGGGCACGGCTCCACGGGTCCTCGTGAGCAACAGCCGGATACCTCCGGTAAAGAGGAAGCGATCGAGGTTGAGGGTGTGGTTCAGGAGACGCTTCCCAATGCGATGTTTCGCGTGGAACTGGAGTCGGGCATCGAGGTTCTGGCGCACGTATCCGGCAAGATCCGGATGAACTGGGTGCGCATACTGCCGGGCGACCGGGTGAAGATGGAGTTGTCGCCGTACGATCTGACACGGGGAAGAATCACCTGGCGGTACAAGTAAAAACAGGAAGCGGGAAGTATCGATATGAAAGTACGAGCGAGTGTAAAGAAAATGTGCGAGAAGTGCAAGGTCATTCGGCGGGAAGGCGTTCTGCGCGTCATCTGCCCGAAGAACCCGAAGCACAAACAGCGCCAGGGATGATTGTGAAGGCGCCGGCCGGAATCTGTCGGCCGGCTCGGTGAAGAGATAATTTCAGGAGAGGTTTATGGCTCGTTTAGCGGGTGTGGACCTGCCGCGGGATAAGCGTGTTGAGATCGCGTTGACGTACATCTACGGCATCGGTCATACAAGCGCGAAGAAGATCATTGAGGCGTCCGGAGTGAATCCGGATACCCGTGTTCGCGACCTGACGGAAGGTGAAATCGTACGTTTGCGCGAAGTGGTGGAGCGTGATTACCGCGTGGAAGGTGATCTGCGACGCCAGGTGACCGCATCGATCCGGCGACTGCAGGAAATCGGTTGCTATCGCGGCATCCGCCATCGCCGCAACCTGCCGGTTCGCGGACAGAGAAGCAAGACCAACGCTCGCACGCGGAAAGGTCCGCGCCGCGCGGTTGCTGGCAAGAAGAAACTGAAGAAGTAATCAGTTCTGCCGTCTTGTTTGTTCGGGGAATCAGCGTGATTGCCGGTCCCCGGGCGTTGGACGGATTCATTGAGGAGACAGGATGGGAAGAAAACCCGTACAGGCATCGACGCGCGGTGGTCGTTCGAAGGCTTCGAAGAACATCCCCGTGGGTGTTGCTCACATTCAGTCCACGTTCAACAACACAATCGTGTCCATTACGGACCCGAAAGGTGACGTGATATCGTGGGCCAGCAGTGGAACCGTTGGTTTCAAGGGGACGAAGAAGGGCACGCCGTTCGCGGCCGGAATGGCCGCTGAAACGTGCGCCCGCCGCGCCATGGAACACGGCGTCCGCACCATCGACGTGCTCGTCAAGGGACCGGGCAGTGGTCGTGAAACCGCGGTGCGTTCCCTTCAGGTCGTCGGACTTCAGGTGACCAGTATTCGTGACGTGACGCCTTTGCCGCATAACGGTTGCCGTCCGCCCAAGCGCAGACGGGTATAATCAACTGATGTTGAACGGCAGTGCGACCGACCATTTTGCGGCCGCGCTATCGTAAACTCCGGCGTCATCATCCATTCGGACGAAAGATTCCGGGATGTGACGCGCTCTACCAGAGAGGAAGAAGATGGTTCAACACGGACCCCGGTGCCGACAGTGCCGCCGGGAAACAATGAAATTGTTTTTGAAGGGCGACAAGTGCTTCGGCGCTCATTGCCCGGTCGACAAGCGCAAGTACCCGCCGGGACAGCACGGCCAGCGCCCCCGCAAACTTGGGGAATACGGCCTGCAGTTGCGCGAAAAGCAGAAGATCAAGCGCATTTACCGCGTTTGCGAAACCCAATTCCGCAATTATTACGAAGAAGCCGTGCGACGTAGCGGCGTTACCGGCGAGATTCTGCTTACACTGCTCGAAACACGCCTCGACAACATGGTTTACCGCATGGGATTCGCGGAAAGCCGGAACCAGGCCCGCCAGTTGGTGAGCCATCGCCACTTCCTCGTGAACGGCCGCCCGGTGAACATCGCCTCTTACGGCCTGCGCCCCGGCGACGTGGTTGAGGTGCGCGAGAAGAGCAGAAACCTGCCCCTCATCATCGAGGCGGTCAGTGGCGGTCGCCGCCGTCCTGAATGGGTGGAGGTCGATGCCCAGGGGATGCGCGGTCAGTTGAAACAGATTCCGACACGGACGCAGATTGATACGCCCGTTGAGGAGCAACTTGTCGTCGAGTTTTACTCCCGCTAACCTCCGGTCGAAGCGTTTCCACGATTCCGCGAAACGCCGGATTCGGGGTTTGGCAGTACACAAACAAGGAGTTATGAATGGAATTCGAAGCGCGCGAACCGCGCGAACCGAGCGAGCCGCAGGTGAAGCGGCTGGTAGATGTGGATTCCGAATATTACGGCAAGTTCGAAGTCTCTCCTCTGGAGTCTGGTTTCGGAACGACGGTCGGCAATGCTTTGCGCCGGGTTCTGCTGTCATCCGTGCCTGGAGCCGCTATCACATCGGTCAAAATCGATCGCGTTCTGCATGAGTTCTCGAACATTCCCGGTGTGCGGGAAGACACGACGGAACTGCTTCTGAACCTGAAGGAACTGAACATCCGGTTCATGGGCACGATGACCGCGGGTGAAGAGCGTGAACTGAAGATTGCCGTCAAAGGCAAGGGCGAAGTAACCGGCGCCGACGTGCAGTGTCCTGAAGACATGGAAATCGTGAATCCCGAAGCTTACATCGCCACGATCAGCGATGAGGATGCCAGCCTTTCGATGGAATTGACAGTTACCATCGGCAAGGGCTACGTACTGCCGGAAGCCCAGGAAAAGTACAAGAACATCATCGGCACCATTCCGGTTGGCTCCGTGTTCACACCGGTCCGTAAGGTGAACTACTCGACGGAACCGACGCGTGTCGGAAACCGGACGGATTTTGAGCGTCTGGTTCTGGAGATTTGGACCAACGGCACGATTTCGGCGGAAGCCGCGCTCAGCCAGGCCGCCGAAATCCTGATTGCCAACGTCAGCCTCTTCATCAAGGAAGGGCACGGTTCTCCTTATCGCCTGGCTCCGGTCGGCGGTGGTGATTCCGCGCTCAAGGCGCCGGACAAGAAGATAGAGGAACTGGAGTTCAGCGTTCGCACCTACAACTGCCTCAAGAAGGCCGGTATCGAGACCATTGCGGACCTGGTGAAGACCACGGAACAGCAACTGTTGAATATCCGGAATCTCGGGCGCGTATCGCTGGACGAAATCAAGGAAAGACTGGCGGAAGAGGGTTGCTCATTGTTGCCGTCCAAGGACGGAGAGGCCCGACCGGCGCACGAAGCGCCCGCTGACGACGAAATGACCGAGGAGGAATAGGCCATGCGCCATAGAGTATCAAAACGCAAACTGGGATTGCGCACCGAACAGCGCCTGGCTCTCTTGCGAGGTCTGGTTCGGTCCATGATTTCCGTGGGTTCGGTGGAAACCACTGTCACCCGCGCCAAGGAAGCGCAACCTCTGATCGAAAAACTGATAACACTGACGAAGACGGATACACTTCACTCCAGAAGAATGGCCTTCCGAACATTGCAGGACGAAACGCTGGTGCGCCAGTTGTTCACCGACATCAAGGCCAAGTTTCCAGACAAGCGGTCCGGTTACACCCGCATCACCCGGACGGGCGTGCGGCGCGGAGACGCCGTAACGCTCGCCAAGATTGAGTACGCGGAGGAGTGACCTTTCGCCGGTCAGGGCGTCCATGCGGACCATCGCACTGGTAACCGCTTATGACGGAACCGACTACGCCGGGTTTCAATGGCAGTCGTCCGGCAGAACCATTCAGGGAGAACTGGAAGACGCCTGGAGACGAGTGACCGGGGAGTCGGTTCGAGTCAACGGAGCGGGAAGAACCGACGCCGGCGTGCATGCCCTGGGACAGGTGGTCAGTTTCCGCTCGGAATCCCGGATCCCGGTGGAAAGGATACGGGAGGCGTTGAACGGGACCCTGCCGGAGTCTGTTTCCATCCGGCGGTGCCGGATAGCGGAAGACGGATTCCATGCCAGGTTCAGCGCCATTGGCAGACGGTATCGCTACCTGATAAGGCAAGACCGGGAACGGAACGTTTTTCTGGACCGGTACAGCCTTCGGATAACCGGGGTGCTGAGTCCGGATCGGATGCGAAACGCCGCAAGGCACCTGATTGGAGTGCACGACTTCCGGGCGTTCGGCCAGGCGACCGGAGAGGGCGGCACGATCCGGCACGTCAGCCGGATCAGGATTGCGCAAAGGGATCGATGGTTGGTTGTTGGCATCACGTCCAACGCGTTTTTACGGGGAATGGCGCGCCGAATGGTTGGAGAACTGGTGCGCGCGGGATTGGGTCACATAGAGCCGGAAGCGTTGCTGGAACGCCGGAAGGCGCTGGACCCAGGTGAAGTCGGACCGCCGGCGCCACCGAACGGGTTGTTTCTAGCATCGGTGCGGTACCCAGCAACCGACGAGGCCGGCAACGGCTTGATATAGGGAATCGGAGAGAGACGTGAAGACATTCGTAACAAAGCCGAAAGATATACAGCGAAAGTGGCTGGTGATCGACGCGGCCGGCCGCCCGGCGGGACGCATCGCCGCCGAAGCGGCGCGCCTTCTGCGTGGAAAACACAAGCCGATGTTTTCACCCAGCATCGATGCGGGTGACTATGTGATCATCATCAACGCCGGCAAGGCCGTTCTGACCGGCGCCGCCAAGCCGAACGAGGGCATCTACCGCCACTCCGGATATCCGGGCGGCATCAAGATGGTTACCCGCGGCGACTTGCTGGCAAAGCGCCCCATCAAGTACCTGGAGCGCGTGGTGAAGGGGATGTTGCCGCACAACACGTTGGGACGGCAGATGTTCCTGAAACTGCGTGTCTACGAAGATGCGGAGCATCCGCATACGGCCCAGGAGCCGGAACTGCATACGTTCTGAGCCGGATTCGGCGGATTACGCCGATCGAGGCATTGAGTGAGACAGGAGATCGCATTGCCTGAAGCTACAAAATATTACGCCACGGGGCGACGCAAGAACGCCACCGCCAAGGTATGGCTGGTCCCGGGCGAGGGAAACGTAACCGTCAACAAAAAGACGCTCGCGGACTATGTTGGCCGCCGCACCTTGGAGATGATCGTTCGTCAGCCGCTGGAACTCGTCAACATGGCGGGCCAGTTTGACGTGATTGTCACCGCGACCGGAGGCGGCATCTCGGGCCAGGCCGGCGCCATGCGCCACGGTATCTCCCGGGCCCTGATTGTGACGGACCCGGAACTGCGCTCGGACCTGAAACGCGCCGGTTTCCTGACGCGTGATCCGCGGGTCAAAGAACGGAAAAAAGTCGGACGCAAACGGGCACGGCGTGGATTCCAGTTCAGCAAGCGCTAATCACGGCATCGTATACGGGGACAGGCGGAGGCTTTCCGCCTTCCCCACGCGGTGGAGCTCCGCAACTTTCCACCGCCTGGCAGTCGCGTGCGCCGTGCTGACACTATTGGTGTCCGGCGCACTCGCCCCGCAACACGCCGTTTCGGCGACTGTCAACAAGGCAAAATCCTCGCGCGTTCGCATCACCGGGCGCCTCGGCACGGTGGTTTATCCCGGCGCGAAGATATACGACGGCCCGATGGCGAAGGTTCTGTACGCGACCCCCGCGGTTGGCGTCACGGTTGTCATCACCGGATTCAACAGCCAGTACTTTGGAGTGCTGATGGCCGACGGGCGCGAAGGTTATGTCCGTCGCGAGTACGTTCAGTTGATGGCGTACGATGTGGCGCTGGACGGAATCCGCCCGAAGGAGACCACCGCGCCGACTGTGCCGCAGTTCAGCACTGTCCCCCTCATCGAAACGGCCTTCGAGTATATGGGCATCCCGTACCGCTGGGGAGGTACTTCCCGTTCTGGCATCGATTGCTCCGGATTCGTTCAGTCCGTTTTCAAAAGGCACGGTATGACGTTGCCGCGCGTGGCCCGCGATCAAGCGAAAGTGGGATACAAGGTTCCGGGTGTTCCGGAATCGCTGGACAACCTGCAACCCGGCGACCGCCTGTACTTCCAGGCCACGCACAATTACATCGACCATACGGGAATCTACATAGGCAGAGGGTATTTTATCCACAGTAGCGGAGGACGCGGCGTGGGTGTGGATTACCTTCCGTTGAGCACAACCTACCGCTCCTCGCTCGTTGTCGCGCGTCGTTCCTGACGGCACGCCCGAACTCCCGGGAGGATACCGCATGACTGCAGGCAATCAAACACGCGTCGCCATCGTTGGCGCGACTGGATACGCAGGCACGGAACTGATTCGTCTACTGCACGACCATCCCGCTGTCCGGATCACATTCCTCGGCTCAGCATCCCAGGACGGCCATGCGCTTGGAGACGTCTTTCACCACTTCGACGCAGAAACCTCGGCCCTGCGTCTGCAAAGGTTCTCGGTTGATGAGCACGCCGATGTCGCGGATATCTTCTTTATGGCCATGGACAACGGCCAGGCTCAGCGCATTGCCCCGGCACTGCTGGAGCGCGGACGCCGCATCATTGACCTGTCCGCCGATTTCCGCCTGAAGAATCCCGACAACTATGATACGTGGTACCACTTCAAGCACGCGGTTCCCGAACTGCTGAAACGCGCCGTTTACGGACTGCCCGAGATTTACGGAGAGGAGATTCCGGGCGCGGACCTGGTAGCGAATCCGGGGTGTTACACCACGACCGCCATCCTCGCCTTGGCTCCGGCCCTGAATGGTGGTTTCGTGGAATCGAAGGGGATCATCGTGGACGCGCTAAGCGGAGTCAGCGGGGCAGGGAGGTCGAAAACCCAGGTTGCCTACCTGTATTCCGAACTGAACGACAACGCCAAAGCCTACGGAGTCCCGAACCACCGGCACTCCCCGGAAATTGAACAGGAACTGACAACCGCGGCCGGCGAACAGGTGACACTGACGTTCACCCCGCACCTGATTCCAATGACGCGCGGTATCCTGGCGACGAGCTACGCGTCTCTGAAAACTCCGGTCACGCCCCAAGATATCACGGCTCATTATGAGTCATTTTACGCCAACGCGCCTTTCGTGCGCGTTTGTCCTCCGAGCCGCTTTCCCAGCATACAGGAAGTAAGGGGCACGAATATGTGCATCATCGGATTGACCGTGGACCACCACACGAACCGGCTGATTGTCGTATCCGCCACCGACAACCTCATCAAGGGCGCCGCGGGCCAGGCGGTGCAGAACCTGAACCTGATGATCGGTATGCCGGAGACGACCAACCTTCCGCGAACCGCCCTTTATCCCTGATCGCCGCAGAGAAGAGAATCCGCAACATGCCTGCCTTTGATTTTCACCCTCAAGCCGTTACATACCCGAAAGGATTTCGCTCCGCCGGAGCACGAGGCGGACTCAAGACATCGGGGCCGGACGTCGCATTGATTGTCGCCGACGTCGCCTGCACGCCGGCGGCGGTGTTCACCACAAACGTCTTCTGCGCCGCTCCCGTCATTGTCAGCCGCGAACACATCCACCGGGGCCCTATCCGCGCCGTGGTGGTCAACGCGGGTTGCGCCAATGCGGTAACGGGGGACGAGGGCCTGGAGGACGCGCGGCGGATGGCTGAAATTGCGGCCGAAGCGGTGGGTTGTGACCCTTGTGAAGTCGTCGTGGCATCGACCGGTGTCATCGGCCATCGTTTGCCGATGGACAGGATATCCGCCGGTGTATCGGCCGCCGCTGAGGCTCTTTCCCTCGAGGACGATGCGGACGCGGCCAAGGCCATCATGACCACCGACACCCGCCCGAAAACCGCCGTGGCTTCATTTGAGGTTGATGGGGTGGAAGTCCGGATCGGCGGCATCTGCAAGGGGAGCGGCATGATTGCCCCGAATATGGCCACGATGCTGGCGTTCATCACCACCGACGCCGACATCGACCGGGCTACGCTTCAAAGGTGCCTGAGCCAGGCGGTTTCAGGAACCTTCAATGCCGTTACCGTGGACGGCGATACAAGCACAAACGACATGGTTTGCCTGCTGGCGTCCGGACTTTCCGGCGTCACTGCGCGCGAAGGCACCCAAGCCGCCGGGGATTTTGAATCAGCGCTTACCGATGTCTGCCGTTCGCTGGCAGTGCAGATAGCCGCGGACGGTGAAGGCGCCACGAAACTCGTTACGATTCGCGTTGACGGGGCGTCGAGCACGGAAGACGCGAACCGGATTGCCCGCACCATCGCGGAATCGCCGCTGACCAAGACGGCTCTCTTCGGGTGCGATCCGAACTGGGGACGCATACTGGCGGCCGCCGGCCGGTGCGGTGTGAGATTCCGGCCCGAGGAAACCACGCTGACCATAGGGGACCTCGTGATCGTCCGGAACGGGGCTCCGGTGCCGGTGGAGGCAGCCCCGGCGCGCGCCTCGGTATCGGGCCGCGAGGTGGATGTCCGGTTGACGGTGGGAACCGGCCCCGGTTCCGCAACCGTGTACACGTGCGATTTCAGTTACGATTACGTGCGTATAAACGCAGAGTACCACACGTAGGAATCAGGGGCGATTCGTGAATCGCCCCTGTGGTTCTCGAACGACCCGTCGGGATGGGTTCATGGGCACGGGCAACGTGCCCCTACCAAGACCACCCGTCGGTCAGGCGCGAGACTCCGTCAGTTTCCGCAGGTCCAGCACCTTCTCCAGTTCCTCGCGAGTCATGTAGCCCTTTTCCTCGGCCAACTGGATGATTGTCTTGCCGGTGACAAGGGCTTCCTTCACCAGTTCCGCCGCTTTTGCATAGCCGATGTACGGATTCAGCGCCGTTGCCACCGTGGCGGACTTGTGCGCGTACTCCGTGCATCGGGCCTCGTTGGCGGTGATGCCGACGATGCAGAACTTGGTGAACACGCGGATGGCGTTCTTGATGACCTGGATGCTCTGTAGCACCGCATTGGCCATTCCCGGCATCATCACATTCAGGTCGAGCTGTCCGGCCTGGGCGCCCATCATCACGTTAAGGTCATTTCCCATCACCTGGAAGCACGCCATGTTCAGCATCTCTGCCATGCTTGGGTTGATCTTTCCCGGCATGATCGATGAACCCGGCTGGACCGGCGGCATGCGGATTTCGTCCAGACCCGTCATCGGTCCCGAGGACATCAACCGGAAGTCGTTGGCTATCCGGCAACACGTAACGGCCAGGGTGCGCATCGCGGCGGAGAGGTCCAGGATCGGGGTCTGGTCCTGCATCGCATGCACGAGGTTCAGGTTGCTGAACAGGTCCAGGCCGGTGTATTCCTTCAGGTACTTGACGACTTTCAGTGGATACTCGGGACCCGCGTTCAGCCCGGTGCCCACGGCGGTTCCGCCGATTCCCAGGATGCGGACACGCTTGGCGGCGTCCTCGATGCCTTCCTTGGCCCAGGCGACTGCCAGGGAGTAGGCCTCAAATTCCTGTCCGAGCCGTATGGGAACGGCGTCCTGCAGGTGCGTTCTGCCGGACTTGACGATGTCGTCGAATTCCTTGGCCTTGGCGCTCAGGGCTTCCATCATCGCGTCGAGCACGGGGTAGAGGCGGCGCAACTGAAGGCAGGCGGCGAGGCGCATGGCGGTGGGGAAGACGTCGTTGGTGCTTTGCGCCATATTGACGTGATCGTTCGGGTGCACCGTGCGGTATTCGCCCAGCGGTTCGCCCAGCATTTCGGCCGCGCGATTTGCCAGCACCTCGTTCGTGTTCATATTGTGGGAAGTACCGGCGCCGGCCTGGATCGGGTCCACCACGAACTGGTCGCGCAATTTCCCGGACAAAACCTCATCAGCCGCGGCGATGATCTTCTCGGCGATTTCGGGCTTCAACCGCCCGAGGTCGCGATTGGTTTCCGCGGCGGCCTTCTTGATGAGGACGGTTGCTTCCACAAGCACCGGAAACGGTTTCAAGCCCGTAATCGGGAAATTCTCAAGCGCGCGCTGAGTCTGTATTCCGTAATAGGCGTCCGCAGGGACCTGTTTCTCCCCGAGCGAGTCTCTTTCTATGCGGTATTCCATGGGGGCTCTCCTCCGTGATGATGCGTGTCGACCGAAACGGGTGACCGGTGTGTTCTGATATCATTGTAGCGTGAGCGGACATTGTCCATTCTCTCGTGTCGGGAGGAATTGAGTGATGAACAAGAAGGGCGTGCTGTTGGGTTTTATTTTTATGATCGGCGCCTGTCTGCCCGCGACGGCGGTGTGGGGTGATGGTGACGGCAACGGAACGTTCGATTATGCGGATTTGGCCAGAGCCCTGCGTATCTCCGGCGGTTTGCTGAAGGCCACTGCCACCGACATCAACGCGATGGACGTGGAACCGGATAGCCTGGACGGACGCGTCACCATCCGGGATGCCGTCCGACTGGCAAGGGTTCTGACCGGACTGGACCAACAGCGCGGAGTGGCTCCCATTCCCGGTGTCTTCACGGTAACCGTTTCAGGTTCCTCGTTCAGCCAGGCTCTGGCATTGGCGGGTGGTTATGTTGTGGCGGGTACAGTGTCAGCCACCGGCGAGGCAATCATGCCGAACTACATGCGCCTATACAACAAGACAACGAATGAATTCGTCGCATGGACGCCTGTTTCGTCGGCGGGCGCCTTCAGCGCGGCCGGTCCGGCTGGCAGTTACCAGTTGATATCGGAAACCGTAGTTTCATCGCAGTCTCCGTACTTTGAGAACATCGACATCGGTTACAACACGCAACTGGGAACACCTTTCGCTGTCTATTCCGATGTCACCGGGCTGAAAGTCACACAGGTCAGATTGCCGGCAACCGCCAGTCTGACACTGGACTTCTCGGTTCCGCCCACCGTTTTCTTCCTTCCGAGATCGGTGATGATGCGTGAATCAACGGTTATGGGCCGCACCTGGGTGAACCGCGAGGTATCGACCACTCCGGTACAAACCGCCGTCCCGAAGACGACGTACAGGGTGACCGCAAATGGCGATTTGGGGCTCAGCACCAGTCTCACCGAATCCTTTTCGATGGAATACGACACCACCATCACGGTGAGCGGAACCACGTCAAAATCCCTGGCCATCCCGACCGTGGCGGAGTTGGGCGGCACCATCACCGCTCCGTCCGCGCTGACGTTGACAGGTGTCACCGCATATGGCGCATCAACGCTGGGCGCGTGGTCGGCATGGACGCCGGATATCACGCTGGAAGGAGGTTTTCTCGTGGCAGGTCCGCCGGGTAAACTAACGCTCAGCATCGCGGCCAACCACGGAACCTGGACCGGCACCGGTGTGGATTACCTGGTTCCAGTGACGCTGTCATCGGGCGGAACGACGAAGAACGTTACATTACCTTCACTGCCGTCCTTTGCGCTCGTAACACTGACAGTGCGGAGACCCACCGGGGGTGTCCTTCCCGCCGCCGCCGTTACCGCTATTTCGCGCATAACGACCTTACCGACTTCCGGAGTCTATTCGTTCTCGGCTTCGGGTATTACCGACGAGAACGGCCAAGTGGTGTTCCGACTGCCGGCGGGAACGTATGATATCAGCGTCGTGCCCTGAGCGGCGTCAGTTCCGGGCAACCTTTTCGGCCTGCGCCTTGATGGCGTCCTGCATGGCTTGAAGGTTTTCCTGAACCTTCCTGGCGATCAGGTTCTTCAACAGGGCGCCGACCAGGGGGATGGTGAACTCGGCGTCCACCACGCTGTCGAATCGGGTGCCGCCGTTTTCCTCGGCGAAGTACCAGTCGCCTTCCATGCGGTCATAGTCGCCGCTGGTTTGACGGAAGCGGGAGGTTCGGTTGGCAAAATCCCAAACGTCCTCCTGCGTCCACTTGATCTCCATCTTGACTTCCTCGACGCGCGCAATCCACTTGGCGACGATGCGCGAGCCGTCGTCTTCCAGCACATCCACGGACTTGACGTCCTTCATGAAGGACGGATAGGCGGCGTAATCCCTCGCGACGCGCATCACGACATCGATCGGGGCGTCAACGAGCACGGTGGTTTTGATCTGGGGCACGGAATTACCTTTCCAAACGAAAGACGGTCCTGTTATCCGTCGTTGATTTCCACTTTGCGAAACACAAGCCAGATGGCGACATCGTAGACGCTTTTCAGCGTTCCGGCGATGATGAAGTGCCAGCCGAACACCGCCAGAGCCATCACGGCGCCGCTCATCGCCGGGCTGACAGCCTGTGCGACACTGCGGACACTGGCCGTTATCCCAGCGGCGGCGGACCGCTCATCCGGCGCTACCAAAGCCATGGTATACGCCTGGCGGGTCGGGACGTCCATCTGGGACAGCAGATGCCGCAACATCAGCATCGCCACGGCAAGATGGAAGGTCGGCATCAACGGCACGAAACACAACAGGATATTCGACGGCAGATGCGTGAACACCATTGTGTTCAGCAGTCCGATGCGTTTCGCCAGCGGCGCGGCGGCGAGGAAAGAAACAGCCGACAGCAGGTTGGTGCCGAGGAACACCGGTCCGAGCACACCGGCGCCGACGTTGAAGCGAACGCTGAACCAGTAGACCAGCAGTTGCTGTACGATGAAGCCCCCAGCCAGGGCATCAACGCCGAACAACAGGCACAGTTTCGCGACGATTCCCTTCGACCGGTGCAGGCCCATCACGACCTTCTCACGAACTTCCGCCGGTTTCGCCGCCTCGACTTCGCGGTTCATTCCCGCCGCGACGAACATTAAAGCGATCCCGATGGCCGCGTACAACCAGAACACCAACCGCATCGATTCGAGTTGGGTGACACCTTGATGTCGCAACAGGTGGGGAATCAGGCCCGCCGCGCCCGCTCCCAAAGCCGCGAACAGCGAACCGACGACGTTGTACCACGCCAGCAGACCGGTGCGCTTGTGTCCGGAGGCGCGCTCCGACAGCACGGCCTGTTCCACGGCGAGGAACGGTCCCGCTTCCACGCCGCCCGGACTGATGGTGCCGACAACGGCAACAAGGATGATGAGCCAGGGAACCTGCGCCGTGGCAAAACCGACGCCGGCCAGGACCACCAGCAGAGGCGCGAGGGTGAGCACAAGCCTGCGGCCGAACCGGTCCGCGAATACGGTGATAGCTGTAGTCGCGAGAGCGTCCTCAACCAGGGTCAGCGAGAAAACGAGGCCGATCAACGTCGCTGGAAGACCCAATTCCTTCAAGTACAGGGGAAGGACGATCGAAAGCAGGCCGAAGCCGAACGTTCGGAGCCCACGGGCGGTGAACACGAGCACCCGATTGCGATCGGTAAACACAGTACGCCTTCCTAGAGCCTGGCGATAACGCGGCGGGCGACTTCCACCCGGCGCTCGGCGTAGTAGTCTCTCGGACGGGCGTTCCTTTCGTACCGTCGGATGAACGCTTCAGCGTAGCGCAGTTCTTCCCGCGCCTGATCGGTGTCGATTTCAAGCAGAGTGAGGACAGTGTACCAGAACGGGTACGGTCTCCAGCCTTCTCCATCCCTGTGCGATTTGAGCGCCCGCAGACCGCTTTCCAGCAAACATTCCGCGCCTTCGTATCCACCGGCGCTGAGATGCCGCCACAGAGAGGTGCTACAGATGCCGCAACAGTATGTACCGGTGCCGTCCATGAAGGAAGCGACCACGGCTTGGGCGCGTTTCAAGGCGGTTCGCGCAGACACATCCCTTGGCTTCAGCAGGCAGAGGGTTCGGCATGCTTCTTCACTCAAGATGTGCGAGGTGCTGGCCCCCGACCGCGTGCGTTCACCCGTGTAAACCCGGACACCCTTCTCGAAGTCCGAATCCGTCGGAGCGAACATACCCCGGTACGAGCCGGGCAGGCCCTGGCGGGAGGCGATCCAGCGAGCGGCTTCCACCGCGTCTGCCTGCTTGATGGTTCGCTTGTGAAACAGCGCATCGTTCACGGCGTCCAGCGTCGCGCCAAGGCTGTTCTCGTAGACAAGACTCACTTGACGACCTCTTCCAGGATCGGATTCAGCGCTTTGTGCCACTTCACTCGGGCCGATGCGTTCGGGTGTAACAAATCGGGGAATTCATCCTTGGCGGGATTACCGTTTTCATCGGCGAAGATTGACCACGTGTCGCATACGCGCACATTGACCCGTCCGATGGGAATCGCCTCAATCATGCGGTTCAGGAGCGCAATGCGCTGTCGGTGGTGCGGCTGGGCGTTGCCCCAGGGCATCACCTTGTTGATAACCACCGGTGTGCCGGATCTCCAGCGCTGGATTGCCGTGACGCAGTAGCGTATGTTCCACGCGATGTCTTCGGGAAGGCCGCCCGAGGCAATATCGTTTACGCCGATGAGGATCACCACGGCGCGCGGCTCTAGGTCCAGCACGTCCTCCTTCAGGCGGAAAACAAGGCTTCTGCTGGGGTCTCCACTGATACCGCGATTGGCGCACTTCCATTTCGGAAAGTCCTTTGAAAGGGTGTACCATCCTTCGGTAATGGAATCGCCGAAGAATACCACGGCGCCCTTGTCCTTTTCGCGGTTGGCCCAGAACTCGCCGCGGCGTTTGTTCCAGTGGTCGCCGTTCCACACGACGCCTTTGCCGGGCCAGTCTTCGGTCTTTTCGGGGGCGGGAGTGTAGCCGTTTGCTCCGGAGGCGGGAGAGGTTCCAACGAACAGGGCGATTCCGGCGACTGCGATCAGTAGTGATGATGCGTTCATGGTTTGATTTTTCCTGGAAGACGAAAAAAGGGGTTGACAACGTCATGTTGTCCGCCGGACCGTCGGCAGGCAAAATGCACGGTACAAAACGGGCGTGTGCTCGAACCGCCGACGTGCGGTATTCTGAGCATGAGAGGTGTATGCAATGACGATGTTCTGCCGTAGGTTGACGCTTTTGATTCAGGTTTTACTGGCCGCGACGGCATTTGCCGCGCCCGTAACGGTGATCCCGCCACCGACAATTGCCTCCTACGTGATGAAGGTTTCGGACAAAGGAGTAAAGGTATCGGCGACGACAACCTCGAGGGGCTACCGGATTGTCGTATCAGGAAAGACGTGGAACGATCCCGGGTGGCGCGAGGTCGTCCGGGGCTTGGCGGTCAAGCACACAGCGGAGGCTTTGGTCTACAAGGAGGATGTGAAGGACGTCATACCGGCTTTGGCCGAACGCATACCGGGATATGTGTGTTTTGTGGCGCAACCCGAAGAAGCCGGCCGGAAGTACGTGGTCGATGTCCACCGCCTGACGCGCAAACTGGACAGCGATCCCTACACGGATGTGATCTGGGGAATCCTGACGGGTTACGACGCTACCTCGGCGGCCCGCATCGTCGCGACCACCGAGCCTCTGGTTGTGCGCAAGGGCGCGGGAGGGACGCCCATTCCTTTGGAGGTCTTCGATGAGGGCGTCTGGTACGACGAGGGCAGGAAAAACCATATGGTTGAGAAGAAACCGGGTGGAGTCCCCGTCGACAAGGAATGCCCGGACGACACCACGCAGGCGCTGGTCGACGTTTTCAATATCTACAAGCCGGATCTTTTCGTCACCTCGGGTCACGCCACGGAACGCGACTGGCAGATTGGCTATTCCTTCCCGAACGGCCAGTTCCGGTGCAGGGACGGGGTGCTGTACGGCGTCGACAGGCAGAAGAAGTGGATACCCATCAACTCACCCAATCCCAAGGTGAACATCGCCGTGGGAAACTGCCTGGTGGGGCATATCCCGGACACGCAGGCGATGGCGCTGGCATACATGGGCTCGGGTGGCGTGACGCAAATGGTCGGCTACACGGTCGAAACGTGGTTCGGCTACGGCGGTTGGGGCGTCAACAACTACTTCCTGGACCAACCGGGGCGGTATTCCCTCGCGGAGGCCTTCTACCTCAACAACCAGGCTCTTGTGCACCAGTTGCAGTCGCGCTTCCCCGATAAGGCGGACTTCGAATTCAACGAATGGGGCCACGCGAACCGGGCGCTCGATGCACTCGTTCAGCAACTCAACGTGGACGGAAACGACGAGAAGAACCGGGACCTGATCGGTCTTCTCTGGGACCGCGACACCGTGGCATTTTACGGCGATCCGGCGTGGGACGCGCGACTGGCAAGGCCTTCGTCCCCAAACCGAGCCGATCTGTTGCGTTCCCTGTCGTGGAGCCAGACGCTGGACGTGAAAGGGGACGTGTACACGGTGACATTCCGCGCTATGCGAGATGCGGACACGGGCCGTCCCCCGGCCGTGTTCCTGCCGAAACGGGTGAAAAACATTAAGGTGCTGGAGGGGACAGAATGGAAGCCGGTTATCACGGACAACTTTCTCCTGCTGACCGGAGTGGCGAAGTTCGAGAAGGGGAAGGCGTACACCATCAGGTTTTCCGCGGAACGGATGGATACTCCGAGCCCCGTCAGAACTTCCAAATCGCAACCGGTCTCAGTGCGGGCTGTAGGAAAGCCGGTTCCGGAAGAGAGTCTTCCGGAGGTTGCGCGCGCGCTGAGCAAGGCCGGACCCAACCGGTCGCAATTGCAATCGGCGCTGAGGTCAGCGCCGAAGGCTCACAGGCAGGCGGTCGCGTTCCTGATCGCCAATATGCCGGACCGCCACTTGCGAGCATTACACGGCGGTCTGTTGACAGGGAATGCGGCGTTGGCGTACCAGGCCCGGCGGGAGGTACCCTGGGGCGCGAAGTTACCCGAAGGTATCTTTCTGGAGTATGTCCTGCCGTACTTCAACCTTTCCGAAAGGGTGGAGGACTGGAGGACGGAACTGCACGAACGCTTCATCGCGTCTGCCCGGAGGTTCGATACGCCGGGAAAAGCCGCGGTCCAACTGAACAAGACAATCTTTGATGAACTGGGTGTGCATTACCACCCGACGAAGCGCCCCAAGCCGGACCAGAGCCCATCCGAATCCGTCAAGGCCGGTTACGCGTCCTGCACGGGATTGTCCATATTGCTGGTGGACGCCTGCCGCGCCGTCGGCATTCCCGCGCGGGTTGTCGGCACTCCAAAATGGACCGACGGAACGGGAAACCACACGTGGGTGGAGGTGTGGGACAACGGCTGGCACTTCATCGGTGCTTCGGAAGCCGGGGAGTTGGATCAGACATGGTTTCGGGACGCGGCGCGCAAGGCCGATCCGAAACGCCCTGAAAACCGCATCTACGCCGCGTCGTTCAAGAGGACGAAAATCCACTTCCCGATGGTATGGGCGCCGGAACGAAAAGACATCTTCGCCGCGGACGTGACGGCGCGGTACAACGCGCTGAAGGGAGGTGGTTGAGCGGACCGCGTCTTCCACCCCGTGCTATACTGACACCGTTGCCCGAAACGTGAGCCCGCGTCATTCCGGCACTTATTGACGATTCGTCCCACGGGGCGGATACCAGTTTCCAGGAGGAATCCCATGGTCAACCATGACGTAAAGGACCTGGCGCTGGCGGGCAAAGGCAAACTCCGCATCGAGTGGGCCGAAATGGAAATGCCCGTTCTGCGGCAGATCAAAGTCCGTTTCGAGCGCGAAAAACCCCTCGCCGGCCTCAAGTTGGCCGCGTGTCTGCACGTAACCACCGAAACCGCCAACCTCGCCATCACGCTGAAAGCTGGCGGCGCCGAGGTTTCGCTGTGCGCCAGCAACCCCTTGTCCACTCAGGATGACGTCGCCGCGTCGCTGGTCGCCGATTACGGCATCAGCACCTACGCTATCAAGGGCGAGGACCACGATACCTATTACAAGCACATCGTCTCGTCGGTTGAGAACCATCCGAACATGACGATGGACGACGGCGCCGACACCGTCGGCATTCTTCACAGCACGCACAAGCAGTACGCCGACAAGATCATCGGCGGCACCGAGGAAACCACCACCGGCGTCATCCGCCTGCGCGCCATGCAGAAAGACGGCGTGCTGGCCTACCCGATCGTCGCCGTGAACGACGCTGACACGAAGCACCTGTTCGATAACCGATATGGCACGGGCCAAAGCACCATCGACGGCATCATCCGCGCCACCAACCGTCTGCTGGCCGGAAGCACGTTCGTGGTGCTCGGTTACGGCTGGTGCGGGCGCGGCCTCGCCTCCCGCGCGGCGGGACTGGGCGCCAAGGTGATCGTGACCGAAATCAATCCGGTCCGCGCGCTGGAAGCGGCGATGGACGGCTACCGCGTGATGACGATGGCCGAAGCCGCCCCGCTGGGCGACTTCTTTTGCAGTGTCACCGGAGACATCCACGTTTTGCGCGGCGAGCACTTCGGCGCGATGAAGGACGGCGCAATCGTCGCCAACAGCGGCCACTTCAACGTGGAAATTGATATCCCGGCGTTGGAGAACATGGCGAAATCCAGTCGCGAGATCCGCGCCTTCGTGCAGGAATATACGATGGCGGACGGCCGCAGGCTGTACCTGCTGGGTGAGGGCCGGCTCATCAACCTGGCTGCGGGTGAAGGCCACCCCGCCAGCGTGATGGACATGTCATTCGCCAACCAGAGCCTCTGCGCCGAGTGGATGGCGAAGAACGCGAAGTCGCTGGAGAAAGGCGTTTACCCCGTTCCGAAGGAAATTGACCAGGAAATCGCCCGCCTGAAGCTCAAGGCGATGGGGATGAACCTGGAGATTCTAACCCCGGAACAGGAAAAGTACCTGGCCAGCTGGGATATGGGCACGTAAGCCGACGGTCCACGAGTGGTGAAAGGGGAGCCGGTTCCGAAAGGAGCCGGCTCCCTCTGTTTGTCGAATCCGAAAGTCGCAAGAATCTTTCAAATCCAGTGGCCAGTCGGCAAGTACTGGCGTATAATTGATAAAAGTTCACTAATATGTAATATCGTAACATATCCCAATCTAATAGAATATATAAGCATCGCCTGCCATGCGGACGCTCACGCGACCGCAGTCTCGTAACGTGTATCTCGCTGTCCGCGCAACGAGTGCAACCCGTTCCCGAACGGAGGTGTTAACATGCGGCGATCCTTTGCGCGATCAGAGGACCGGGCTGTGTTGCAGACAGAAGGTGTCCAGGCGCTCATCGAGTGCCTGGCCCGACACGGGTACCGGGTCCTCGGTCCCGCGATTCACGATGGCGCCATCGTCTACCGGGAGGTAAACTCGACCTCGGACCTTCCGGTCGGATGGACCGACGACCAGAAACGCGGCGCGTACCGCCTCAACAGGCGCCGCGACGACTCCCTCTTCGGGTACGCGGTGGGTCCGCATTCCTGGAAGCAGTTTCTGCATCCCTCACTCCTCACCATTTTCCGGGCCCGGCGAACCGACGGCGCCTTCCGAATCGTCACGGACAGGGAAGACATCCCGAAGTACGCTTTCCTGGGTGTTCGACCTTGCGAAGCGAGCGCCATAGAGATTCAGGACACCGTGTTTCTGGAAGGCCAGTTCGTCAATGCGGCCTACAACGCGCGCCGCAAAGGGGCGTTCATCGTTGCCGTCAATTGCGGAAATCCGGCGGGCAACTGTTTCTGCTCTTCCATGGGTACAGGCCCGGAGGCGATCAGTGGATTCGACATCGCCCTCACCGAGGTGCTGGACGGCAAGAAACACTTTTTCCTCCTTGAAACCGGAACTCCGGCCGGTGCGAAAATCGCCGCCGAGTTGCCGACCACACCCGCCACCGCGGAACAGATTGCCGCCGGCAAGGCAGTTATCAAACAGGCGGAAGCCCGGATGGGGCGGACGTTCAAGACAGAAGGATTGAAGGAAGCCCTGCAGGAGAACTACGAGCATCCCGGTTGGGAAACGGCGGTGGAGAAATGTCTCACCTGCGGTAATTGCACTTCCGTATGCCCGACCTGCTTCTGTACGACGGTGGAGGACTTCACGGACATCACCGGCGACACGGCGGAGCGCCGACAACGCTGGGATTCGTGCTTCACCCAGGAGTTCTCCTATATCTTCGGAGGCAGTGTTCGTCCGTCGCCCGCGTCCCGCTACCGGCAGTGGCTTCTGCACAAACTGGCCAACTGGCAAGATCAGTTCGGCACTTCGGGTTGCGTGGGTTGCGGGCGCTGTATCACCTGGTGTCCCACCGGCATAGACATCAGGGAGGAGGCGATTGCCATTGTATCCGGTGTGCCGGAACGAAAGGAGCAAACCGGTGGAAACGCTTAAGCCCATTCTCGAACAACACCCGTTCCTACAGGGGCTCCGACCCGAGCACCTGGACCTGCTGACCGGTTGCGCGTCCAACGTTGTCTACAAACCCGGCGAGTACATCATCCGGGAAGGCCGCGACGCCAACCAGTTTTACATCATCCGGTCCGGCCACGTCAGCATCGAAACCTACGCTCCAGGGAAGGGAGCCATTCAGATACAGACCGTCAGCGAAGGGGACATCCTCGGCTGGTCGTGGCTCATTCCTCCGTACAAATGGTCGTTTGATGTCCGGGTGATCGACCTGACCAGGGTCATTGCCCTGGACGCCGCGTGCCTGCGAAAAAAGTGCGAAGACGACCACGATTTCGGATTCGAGATTCTGTCCCGCTTCGCCAACGTCATCGTGCAACGTTTGCGGGCCACGCATCTCCAACTGGTCGATCTGTGCGAAGGGCTTCGATAGGGGAGGAACAAGATGACAGCAACCCTGGAAAAGTCAACGAAAGGCTCCTCTCCCCCGAAGCACGACGGAATGGTTCCGCAAACCTATCAGGTGCGGCAAGTGCACCGGGAGACGCACGACACATTCACTCTGGACCTGGAGCCTGAAGACGGCAACGTGCCCGCCTTTGCGCCGGGCCAGTTCAACATGCTGTACCTGTTCGGCGTGGGCGAGGTGCCGATCTCCATCAGCGGCGACCCGACGACGCCGAGGGTGTTAATGCACACAACGCGCGAGGTGGGCAGTGTCACACGCGTGATGCACAACCTGAAGCGGGGCGATACGCTGGGAGTTCGCGGACCGTTCGGCACGGCGTGGCCTGTGGACCAGGCGGAAGGCTCGGATATCGTGATCGTTTGCGGCGGTATCGGGCTGGCGCCGTTGCGGCCCGCCCTGTACAAGATCCTTGCCCAGCGCGACAAGTTCGGGAAGGTTGTGCTTCTCTACGGGACGCGAAGCCCGAATGACATCCTGTTCAAGCGCGAACTTCAGCGTTGGCGGGCGCACTTCGACCTGGATATATACGTAACCGTCGATCGCGCGATCGCCAACTGGCGCGGCAACGTCGGCGTCGTCACGACGCTCATCCCGAAGGCGCCTTTTGATCCGCTCAGCACCATCGCCATGGTTTGCGGCCCCGAGGTGATGATGCGCTTCACCGTCAGCGAATTGCGAAAGCGAGGGGTCAAATCCGACCGCATATACGTCTCGATGGAGCGGAATATGAAGTGCGGCATCGGGTGTTGCGGTCACTGTCAGTTCGGACCGGACCTCGTGTGCCGCGACGGTCCCGTGTTCCGGTTCGACCGCCTGGAGCCGCTGTTCGGCACTTGGGAGGTGTGATATGGCACATCCGGTGAAACCCAAACTGGCCGTCTGGAAGTTCGCCTCCTGCGACGGCTGTCAGTTGAGCATCCTGGACTGCGAAAACGAACTGATGGCGGTTGCGGGCGCGGTGGAAATCGCCAACTTCGCGGAAGCGACCAAGGCCGTGGTGAAAGGGCCGTACGACATTTCGCTCGTGGAAGGTTCGATCACCACCGAGCACGATGCCGAACGGATCCACAAGATTCGCCGCGTTTCGAAGTACCTGATCACCATCGGAGCGTGTGCCACGGCCGGCGGGATTCAGGCGCTCCGCAACTTCGTGGACGTCAAAGACTACGTTCGGGCCGTGTATGCGTCTCCACAGTACATCGAGACACTCACCAAATCCACGCCCATCCGCGATCACGTGTTTGTCGACTTCCAACTGAGGGGCTGTCCTATCAGCAAATACCAGCTCCTTGAGGTCATCAGCGCCCTGCTGAACAACCGTAAGCCGGTCACGCCGCCGCACAGTGTGTGCATGCAGTGCAAGGCGGCGGGAACCGTCTGCGTAATGGTTGCCCAGGGACAACCGTGTCTGGGGCCGGTGACGCAAGCCGGTTGCGATGCGTTGTGTCCGTCCTACTGCCGCGGTTGCTACGGGTGTTTCGGCCCAAAGGAGACGCCGAACACGGCCGCGCTTACCGAAGCCTGGAAAGCGCTGGGAGCGACCGACAGCGAACTCGTGAGGGCTTACCGGGGCTTCAACGCTTACGCGGAAGCCTTCCGACGGGAGAGTGAAGCCCATGAAAGGTAAAGTCATCAAGGTGGACGTCCTCTGCCGCGTCGAGGGAGAGGGCGCCCTGCTGATCAAGATATCGGACGACGGCAAGGTAGACGCGAAATTCCGTATCTATGAACCGCCCAGGTTCTTTGAGGCGTTCCTTCGCGGTCGTTCCTACGCGGAGGTGCCGGACATCACGGCGCGAATCTGCGGGATATGCCCGGTCGCCTACCAGATGAGTTCGGTCCACGCGATCGAGAAGGCTTTCGGCGTGAAAGTGGACGGCCAACTGCGCGAATTGCGCCGCCTGCTGTACTGCGGCGAGTGGATCGAAAGCCACGTTCTGCATGCGTTCTTCCTGCACCTGCCGGACTTCCTGGGCCTTGACGACGCCTTCGCCGTGGCGCGGGACCACCGTCAGGTCGTGGAAGAGGTTCTGCGCGTCAAAAAGACCGGCAACGACATTGTGCGCATTCTGGGCGGACGTGAGATCCATCCGATCAACGTGAAGGTCGGTGGTTTCTACAGGGCACCTTCCAAGGCCGATCTGCGACCCCTGGTGGATCAACTGAAGTGGGCCCGTGATTCGGCGGTGAAGGCAGTTCCGCTGTTGGCGGGTTTGCCGTACCCGGACTTCGAGTCGGACTACGAGTTCGTGGCATTGCGCCACCCGGACGAGTACCCGTTCAGCGAAGGCCGCCTTGTGTCGAACAAGGGGCTGGACATCTCGATAGACGAGTATGAACAGCATTTCGCGGAAGAGCACGTCGCGCACTCCACCGCCCTTCACGGAGTCCATATCGGGAAAGGAATGTACTTCGTTGGTCCGCTTGCGCGGTTCAACCTGAACGCGGATCTGTTGACGAAAACCGCCCGCGAGGCCGCGAAAACAGCCGGCTTGAAACCGGGGTGCTGTAATCCGTTCAAGAGCATCCTTGCGCGTCAGGTGGAGACTGTTTACGCGTGCGAGGAAGCCATCCGGATCATCGAGCAGTACGAGCCGCCGGAAAGGTCGTACGTGGATGTGACGCCGCGCGAAAGCATGGGGTGCGGGTGCACGGAGGCGCCGCGCGGAATTCTGTACCACCGTTACCGGTTCGATTCCGCGGGGCTGGTGACCGACGCGAAGATCACGCCGCCGACGGCGCAGAACCAGCCGACCATCGAGGACGATCTCCGGCGCTACGTGACACCAAGGATCGACATGCCGCTCGATGAACTGACGTGGCAGTGCGAGCAGGCCATCCGCAATTACGATCCCTGTATCTCGTGCTCCACGCACTTCCTGAAAGTGCGGATTGAAAGGACTCACTGAGCGATAACAGTCAATCAGCGGGAGATGCCCTATCGTCCGGATTCGGTCCTTGTAATCGGTCTCGGTAATCCGTTTCGCGGCGACGATGCCGCCGGTTTGCTGGTGGCTGACGGCATCGCCGAGGCGTTCCCGGACATCCGCGTCATTCGGCACACGTCCGACGGCATTGGATTACTGGACGTCTGGGCGGAATATGGCACCGTGATTGTGGTGGACGCGGTCGTCTCCGGGTCACCGCCAGGAACTGTCCATGTTCTCGACGGTTTGGAGACGCTGGAGCGCGACTGGTTCGCGACATCCACGCACGCCGTCAACCTCGCGGAAGCGGTGGAACTGGGAAGGGCGGTTGGACGCCTGCCTTCGCGGCTGATTGTGATTGGGATCGAAGGAAACGAATTCGGGCTTGGAGAATCCGTCTCAGCAGTCGTTGGCAAGGCCGTTAGCGATGCGATTGCGCGATTGGTAGAGATAACGGGGCGATAATCTCCGGAACGAAAACAAGAGAGCGCAACCACTACGGCGCGAACCGGAGCGGTTACGCTCTCCTTTTGTTACGCGACTCGGCAGGTCTAACGCGAAGTGCCGTACACGTCCTGCAGATGGTCGCGGGCGGCATTCAACCTCTGGTCGACGATGGAAGCCATTCGCTTCATCAGGTCATAACCAAAGTCCAACTGCCTGTCGCACATTTCAAGCAGGGTTTTGCCGTCGAACGCCAAGGCATCCGTCTCGCGGACCGCCTTTGCGTCAAAATTCCATTTGTACGGCGGAACGAACCAGGATGATCCCAGCACATCGCCGCTTTCCACCATTTGAATGGGGATGGGGCCGTAATCCGCGTTGTAAACTTCCAGGGCGATACAGCCCTTCAGGACAAGAAACAGCCTGTCCGCCTTTCCTCCCTGGTGAAAGACCTGTTCACCCTCGGCAAAATGCACCGGAACGGCGATGCGGGCCATCATCTCGACGTGGGAACTCTCCATCCCTTGCACGAAAGGATGATTTGTCAACTGAGCGTGCAGAGCCTGCGGTTCCGCATTCATTGGATCAACTGAGGCGGCGGCGCTTTCCATGGAACACCTCCTCCGCGGCGGGACGTGCCGTTTGGTAACCCTCGCCGGCACGTAAGTGTTATTCGCCTAGATTATACCTACAAATCCTTGACCTTTCCACAAGGCAAGCCGCTTGTAAGCCGGATTGGATGAAAAACTCCTGGGCTTCAACTGGACGGTGCTCGTAATGTTTACGAATAAGCGTATAATGCGGTAGGGAGGCACGACGGCAAAAACGCTCACACTGCCCGCGCTCCCGAAAGGATATCGCCATGACGGCTCGATTTCGCCCGGTTCGTTCAACCCTGGTTGCCGGCTGTCTGCTGACGCTGGCTTCCGTTTGTGTTTCGGCCGCGCCGCCAAAGCCCGATCCGGCGGATTTAGTGAAAGCCTCCGCCGATGCTACGGGTAAGCTTGGTCCCGCCACGATCAAGATAACCGTAACGGCTACCTCGGAGCCCAAGCCGCCGGCATCCCTTCTGTTCAAATGGAATAGCCCGGAGCAGTACTACATGCGGGACACACAGGAATCGGACGTCACGGAAACCTGGGTCAACGGCAAGGAAACGGTGACCTATGATCCCGAGGCGAACGAGTATGCCCGCAATGTGCCCGGTGCCGGCAAGCCTTCACCCGCGGAACTTGTCAACTACATCCTGGGCGACCTGCGGCAACCGGAGAACCTCAAGAAGATCACCGTCAGCGAAATTCAATACGAATCGGCGCCGGCCTGGCGTTTGACGATGAAACCGGCCGCCGGCAAAACACAGGATTACCCCACGCTCGTTACTCTCATCATCGGTAAGAAAGACAACCTGGTCCGCAAGTACGGAATGACGCTGAAGAGCAAGCAGGCATTCGCCTACATTTTCTCTTACGCCTACGAAAAGCAACCGTTCCCGGCCTTCACCTTCAAGTTCGTTCCACCCGAAGGCGCCACCGAGATGAAGCCGGAAGAAAAGGCTGATCCCGCGAAGGAATTCGTCGGCAAGTCCGCTCCTGACTTCGAACTGCCGACGCTGGATGGAAGTCCCGCCGTGAAACTGAGCAATCTCAAGGGTAAAACGGTGATGCTGGACTTCTGGGCCACCTGGTGCCCGCCGTGCCGCGCCGCGCTTCCCGATGTGAACAGCGCGCGCAAGGCATTTGCCGACAAGGGCTTTGTGCTTCTCACCATCAACAACGAGCCCAAAGCAGACGACGTGAAGGCCTGGATGAAGAAGGAAGGCTACACATTCACGGTTCTGCGCGACATGGAGAGGAAAGCCTCCTCGGCGTACAAGGTCACTGGTATCCCGACCAATGTGCTGATCGGACCGGACGGCAACGTGCTGGAATATGTGGTTGGCTTTGAGGGCTCGGAAGCGTTCTGGGCCACGCTGGAGAAACACGGATTCAAGAAATGACATTAGCGCGGCGTTTTCCGGCGTCGGTACTGCTCGTCGCGATTCTGCTCGCGCGGGCGGCCGGCGCCGGCCTGGTCGATTACGTCAACAAGGACGACGGGAAGTACTCCTGGACGCAGAGGTCCGCACGCGAACTCCCCGGTGGGAAGGCATTTGACCTGCGGCTGATTTCGCAGGAATGGCACGGCATCCGATGGACGCACCGTCTGCAGGTCTTCGTGCCGACCAAGGTCGAATATCCGCACTTCTGCCTGCTGTACAACACGGGCGGCGACGGAAGCCCCGAGGAAGCCCTGATCGGCATCGAGACGGCAAAAGCCACGGGGTGCCTTGTGGCAATTGTGTACAACGTTCCGAACCAGCCGTTATTCGACGGCAAGTCGGAAGACGCCCTGATCGCCGACACGTGGAAACGCTACATCGAGACCGGTGACGACACGTGGCCGTTGCAACTGCCGATGGTGAAATCCGTCGTGAAAGCGATGGACGCCGTGCAGGATTGGGCGAAGAAGGAGAAACGGCCGGCGGTGACCGGCTTCGCAATCACCGGCGCCTCGAAGCGGGGTTGGACCGCCTGGCTGACCGGCGCGGTGGAAGACAAGCGCGTGAAGGGCATCGCCCCGATGGTGTTCGATATGCTGGACCTGCCGGCCCAGTTGGAGCACCAGAAGGTCGCTTACGGGAAGCCGAGCGAACAGATTCACGACTACACATCGGCGAACCTGGACGCGATGGTGCACACACCGGAAGGCAAGCGGCTTGTTGCGCTGACTGATCCGTATGCCTACCGCGAACGCCTGAAGATGCCCAAACTGATGATAATGGGCACGAACGACAGGTACTGGACGCTCGATTCGCTGAACCTGTACTGGGACGGCCTGCCGGCGCATAAATGGGTGATATACGCGCCGAACAGCGGCCACGGTCTGCAGGATCGCGTTCGCGTGTTCGAGGGAGTCACCGCCTTCACACGTTCTTTGGCCTCCGGAAAACCACTGCCCAAGGTGGAATGGAAAACGGAGACTGCCGGCGGGAAGGTGACGCTGACCACAAAGGCTGATCCGAAACCAAGCGTTGCTTCCGTGTGGAGCGCCGAATCTCCAACGCGCGACTTTCGGGACGCTACGTGGACCAGCACGCCGCTTCCAGTCACCGACAATGGCGCGAGCGTTCCGCTGGAATTGCCCGAAAGCGGTTGGTCGGCCAGATTCATCGAGCTGACCTTCAACCTCGACGGCCGTATCTTCCGAACTGCGACACAAGTGACGCTTCTCCAGCGCGCCGAGACCAAAACCGACAAGCCGTGAGCGGAACCGGTGACATACCATCGGTGACGCTGTTCGGGTGCCGGGTCGACCGCCTTCCGATGGAAGGCGTGGTCATCAGGTGCTCCGAATTCCTTCGCGAGGACAGGCCGCATTATGTCGTCACGGCGGACACTTCCGCTATTGTCATCGCACAGGATGACGAACCATTTCGCGGAATCATCAACGATGCCGACCTCGTGACGCCGGACAGCATCGGGGTTGTGTGGGCCAGCAAACGGGCCGGAAGTCCGGTTCCCGAGCGCGTTCCGGGTGTGGACACGATGGAGCGCCTGTGCGAACTGGCCGCGAAAACCGGTGATCCGGTGTATCTTCTGGGCGCCGCGCCGGGCGTGGCGGAGATGGCGGCGAACGCGTTGTGCCAGCGATTCCCGGGACTGAAGGTCTCGGGCGCGCGCGACGGTTTTTTCCAACCGGACGACGAACCGGATATTGTCCGCGCCATCGCCGAAAGCGGCGCGCGCATCCTCTTTGTGGCGCTGGGCATTCCCAAACAGGAGAAGTTCATCGCCCGCAACCTCGCCTCCACGGGAGTGCGACTGGCGATGGGAGTGGGGGGCAGTTTCGACTGCTTCGCCGGGATCGTCAAACGCGCGCCAACGATAGTCCGCAACTTCCAACTCGAATGGCTCTGGCGAACCCTGTCTAACCCGAAAAAATGGCGAAAAGCTCTTACGTTACCGCAATTCGCATTCATGGTTCTATTTCACCACAAAGACACAGAGGCACAAAGATGACTTTTGGTCTTTGGGGGATTGGTGCCTGGCACGACAGTGCTTCATTATGACGATTGAGCAGTATGATAATGGTCTTTCATATCAGGTGATTGGCGCCGCCATCGAGGTCCATCGTGTCCTTGGGCCGGGCTTGTTGGAATCGGCGTACCAGGCATGCCTCTGTAGCGAGCTTGAAGATCGGTGTGTGTCGTTCGTTCGAGAACAGCCGTTGCCGGTTGTGTATAAGGGATTGCGGTTGGACTGTGGATACCGGCTGGATCTGGTTGTCGATAATAGGTTAGCCGTGGAGATCAAGTGCGTGGAGTGCCTCGGGCCGATTCACGAGGCCCAACTGCTTACGTACCTTCGTCTCAGCGGATTGCGCCTTGGACTGCTCATCAATTTCAACGTTCCTGTGTTGAAAAACGGTATTGTCAGGCTGGTATTATAGATATTTTATTCTTTGTGCCTTTGTGTCTTTGTGGTGAGAAGATTGGATGACATATGATTCCTGATATTGTTACGGTTGGTTCGATGGCGGTGGATAGTATTACGACTCCGGTGGGGGAGGCGCCGAACTGCCTTGGCGGGGCGGCGGTGCACGGCTCCATCGCCGCGTCGATGTTTGCGCGGGTGGGCCTGGTCGGCGTGGTCGGTACCGATTATCCGCAAGAAGGTTGGGATTTGCTGAATGCGCGGAATATCGATATCTCCGGCGTTCAGCAGGTGTCGGGCGAAACCTTCTTCTGGAAAGGTTCGTACAGCGGTGATATGGGAGAGGCCAAGAGCGAGGTTACCCGCCTGAACGTTTTCGCGGATTTTCAGCCGGAACTGCCGCAGGATTACCGCCGCGCGAAGTACGTGTTTCTGGCCAACATCCATCCGTCCCTGCAACTCTCCGTGCTGGAGCAGGTGGAAGCGCCGAAACTGACGATGTGCGATACGATGAACTTCTGGATCAGCGGTACGAAGGATGAACTGACGAAGGTACTAAGGCGCGTGACCGTGGCGTTCATGAACGACGCGGAGATTCGGCAGTACACAGGCGAGAACAATGTCGTCAAGGCCGCGCGGGCGGTGCTTGATCTCGGTGCGAGCGCCGTGGTGGTGAAGAAGGGCGGCAATGGAGCGGCCCTGTATTCGCGCAACGGCTCCTCCGGCCTTTCGTTCTTCAGCGTGCCGGCGTATCCGATGGAGAGCCTGACGGACCCGACCGGCGCCGGTGATTCGTTCGCAGGCGGATTCATGGGGCATCTCGCGAAGACTGACGACATCAGCGAAGCGAACATGCGCCGCGCGATCGTCTTTGGTAGCGTTATGGCATCGTTCAATGTTCAGGACTTCGGCGTCAAGCGTGTCGCCCGGCTGACCTGGCCTGAGGTCGTGGAGCGCTACCGCCAATTCCAGGGATTCACCCGCTTTGATGACTGCGACGCCTGAAACCGCGGGCCCTTCGCGTAAGCGCGGCGGAAATCTGTTCGGCGCGTTGTTGGACTTTGTGTGGCCGCCGAAGTGTCTTATATGCGACCGTGTCGGATCAACACTGTGCGAAGAGTGTATCGCCGAATGGCCGCGCGCCGGGCATCCGATGTGCGCCGTCTGCGGCGATGAGATTGGTCCCGACGGGTGTCTGGGCTGTTCGTGGGGAATCGGCCCCTTGACGGCATCGGGATACGCGGTGAAGTACACGGAAACCGTGCGCAAGGTGGTGCACGCGCTTAAGTACGACGGCAGGACTGACCTCGCGGCTCCCATGGCGCTGGAGATGGCGTACGTTATACGGACTCGGCCGGCGTTTCAGGAGTTCGACGCTTTTGTTCCGGTGGCGCTCCACCCGAAGCGTTTTAACGAACGGGGCTACAACCAGGCCGACCTGCTGGCGAACGCCATTGCGGAGGAAACGGGTTACAAGGTACTCAGGGCTCTGCAACGAACACGATACACGAGGCCGCAGGTCGGGCTTGGGCGCAAGGAAAGGGCCGAGAACGTGCGCGGGGCATTCACCGCATCGGATGCCTGCCGGGGGCTTCGGGTGGTGCTGATAGATGACGTATGCACCACGTGGGCCACGGGGCGCGATGCCGCGCGCGCGCTGATCGCCGTTGGGGCCGCGTCGGTTTCGTTCCTGACGTTTTCCCGCGACCTGCCTGTCTGGTCGGAAGCGTGATGGCAAGATGACGACACGTAAACTGCTGTATTGGGTCGCCGCCGGCACGGCGGCGGAAGCTTGGCGGAGATACGAGACGGAATCGATCCGGCTCCTGCGCGTTGACGCGGCTCTTCCGCGCTGGCCCGCGCATTTGAACGGTTTCCGGGTGCTGGTCGTTTCCGATATGCACGTGCGGCGGGGCGCGAAATCACCGGGGCGAAGAGAGAAACGCCTTTCGCGCATACTGAAGGACATCGCCTGCGACGTTCTTCTTGTTCCGGGAGACTGCGGCAACACGCGAAACGCCGTGCGCGTCGCAGTCAATGTTCTTCGTTCCGCCTGTCCGCGTTACGGCACGTACATAACGCTAGGAAATGGCGAGAACAAGCCGTGGGCGGATACGCAAGGGCTTGTCAAGGAACTACAGCACGGAGGTCGCGTGCTGATGAACGAAAGCGCCCGCATCGATGTGAACGGGCATCCCGTATGGATCGCCGGGGTGGACGATCCCTTTGAGGACAAAGACCGTCTCAGCCGGGCTCTCGCGGGTATCCCAGAAAGCGAGCCCGTAATCCTCATTGCTCACACACCCGAAATCGTGACGCGACTGCACCGCGCGAAGGTCGATCTTGCCGTTTGCGGTCACACGCACGGCGGACAGGTGTGCCGACCGGACGGGACCGCGATATGGACGCAGATGAGCCTGCAGACACGCGACGCGTTGGGTGCCGGCCTGTATCTGCCGGTGCACCTGTCCGATTACAATAAGAGCGGTGTTGGAGATGCGCGCCTGTTTGTCAGCCGCGGCGTCGGCACGGCCCGTCTTCCGATACGCCTGCACTGCCGTCCAGAGATAGCGCTGTTGACGTTGCACGGCGCTGAATGATGCCGGTTGTTCCCAGGGCCGGGTTCTCCCAGATTGCGATGTTGTTTTGAAGGAAACCAATCACATTCCCGTTACGCGCGAAGAACTGCTGGAACTCGCGAAACTCGCCGTGGCCGGTCGCGCGGACGCACTCGCCGATGCCCTTCGCGACTCTCCGCACCCGATGGCGATTGTTGAAGCGGCACGGCATCACGGACTGGCCTCGATTTTTCACAAGTTCACCGAACGGCGCACCGACTTACCGAACGAGATTGCCACGGCGCTGAAGGCCATCTACGGGCAGAACCGCGCGCGCGCGATTGTCCTGCTGGGGGAAGCCCAGCGTGTGATGAAAATCCTCGAAGATGCGGGAATCCCGTGCATGCCCTTGAAGGGCGCCTCGCTGGCCGAGGAATTGTACGGCGATCCGGCTTTGAGGCCGATGACCGACGTGGATATCCTGGTTCCGATTGATGCCGTTCCAACCGTACGCCCGCTGATGGAGAAGGCCGGTTACGCGGAAGAGGAAGGCGACCTGCGTGAGGATTTCCAGGAAAAATTCCGTTCCGAGATATCCTATTTTCGTTCGAAGCCGTTCCCTTCCCGCCTCGAAATCCACTGGGGATTGTTGAATTTCGGCGGACACGAAAGCTGGGTTCCGGAGGTTTTCGCGCGTAGCGTCAAAACCGTCAAGGGGCGGCGGATGTCGCTGGAAGACACCTTGCTGTATCTCGCGGCACACGCGGCATATCATCACCAGCACGACCGCCTGATCTGGGAGTTCGATATCGCCCTGTTGATGCAAAGCAGGGGAATGACGTTCCGCCCCGACACGGTGGCAAGTGTTGCCCAGCACCACCGACTGCTGATGCCCCTGCGCTGGGCCATTGAAACCGGCGAACGTTTCGGAGTGGCAATTCCGCCCCAACTCATCGCGGCCGCGGAAGCGCGGAAGGTCGGTCGCGTGGAGCGTTGGGCTCTTCGCTTCGCCCGTGAACCGGAACTGGCATCGGCGGTGCGGGCCCTTCTGACCCTGCGCAGTATTCCAGGCTTCCGCGCCAAGTGGAGCTTTCTGGCCGCGAAGGCTTTCCCAGACCGCAAGCACCTGGAGATGAGGCACCAGGCGCGTGGATTCTGGCCGTGGGTCTATGCGAAGCGGCTCATCCGTCTTGGGGGCATCCTGCTGGTTGCCCCGTTCCGACGTCACAGACGTGAGAAATCACAATGACAGACACCGAGATCACAGAACCCAAACCGATCGAAAAAGCACAAATAAGCCTTTGGCCGACGTATCATATGCCCCTGTTCATTATCGGGCTGATTGTCACGCTTATCGCTTTTGTCGTGTTTGTGCAACGCGTTCAGCACGTCCTGGAACTGTTCACGGTCGGCATCTTTCTGTCGATCGCAATCAATCCTCTTGTCTGCTGGCTTGAGAAGCGCGGTATCTCGAGGGCAATCAGCGTATTCGGCCTGTTGCTTCTCATCATAGCCGCATTAACCGTCGCGGCGTGGCTGATTGTGCCCAGACTCGTCAACGAGGGTACCCAGTTTGTGGGAGACGCGCCGAAGTATCTGACTGATCTCAGCAGGCAGATTGAGTCGCTTGAGACCCGTTTCCCGACGTTGAAGCACAACAACGTGGTGGAAAGGCTACAGGAGCAGGCCCAGACGAGTATCTCGGGCCTCTGGGGAACGCTGACGACTGTCTTCACCGCCAGTATCACGGCCGTGATGGAATCCGTGCTGGTTCTGTTGATGATTGTCTTCATCCTACTGGACCCGAAGGGAGTGATCGGCGGATTCCGGGGATTGTTGCCGGACGCCTGGCAGTCGGAAGGCGAGCGGATAACGCTGATGGCGGTCGGCAAGGTGCAGGCCTGGATTCAGGGTTCGTTCATCATGATGATCGTTATCGGTATTGCGGACTCTATCGGCCTCGCCCTTCTCGGTGTTCCGTACGCTTTGCTGTGGGGTGTGCTGAGCGGTCTGCTGGAGGTCATACCGACGGTCGGGCCGATTGTCGCCGCGATACCTCCCGTGCTCGTGGCCTTCTCGATTGATCCGATGCTGTCCGTGTGGGTGATTGTTCTGTACACGGCGATGCAACAGTTGGAGAGCGCCATCCTGATGCCGCTTGTGATGAGCAACAAGGTGCGACTGCACCCGATTACGCTCCTCTTCTTCCTGCTGGTGATGACGGAATACCTGGGAATATTCGGGGCCATTATTGCCACACCCGTGGCGGCGATTCTGAAGGTGCTGTACCTGGAGTTGTACTACCGCAGGGTTCACGGGGATATACCGCCCGAAGAGAAGGACGATCCGGTTCGGAAAAAGGTGATCCGGCTCAGGAGAAAGAAAAAAGCGGAAACCGCCGCCTGATGCCTGCTACGTGAGTTCCAGCGGCTTTCCGCCGGGTTGGAGCGCCAGTTTCCAGAATAAGCCCGCGATTCCCGTACCGAAGGAAACTGCGTGGCGGGGCAGAATCAAAGGGTGCGTTCCACGCGTGGCCCGGTTCCTCTCCCCGGTGAATCCCAGCCTGTAGCCGGCATTTCCCACCGCCCGCAATACCGCGCGGTTCACTTCACCGTACGGATAACAGAACGCGAACACGTCGCGGCCCAGCAGTTGTGTCAGCGCGGCTCTGCTGGTGGTGACCTCATCGTTTAGCCGTTCGGGATCCAGGCTGATCAGATGGGCGTGCGTGCGCGTGTGCGAGCCGAAACGGACGCCTTCGGACTGCAGGCGCAATATCGTTTCGGCGTCCATCAGAGGTACGGCTTCTCCGACGTTCTTACCGAGCCATTCGGCGGATTTTCCGATGCAGTCAGACACCAGAAACACGGAGGCGGGAAACCCGTAGCGCCGCATAACAGGCCACGCCTGCCCGGCAAAATCCGCTGTCGCGTCGTCGAAGGTCAGGTGAACCGCTCTGTTCGGAATGGAAGCCCGGCCTTCCAGGCCGGTTACGAGTTCGCGCAGGGAGAGGATATGGTAGCGGGCCGCATGGAGAAACGCCATCTGCCGTTGGAATGACCGCGCGGGGATGGGGCCGTAAGGATCGGGACGCTGATACTTCAGGATGGTGACTCGAGGGGAATAGGACGACATCAGGCGCCTACACCTCGCGGGACTGCCGGGCGGCCAACACCTCGATGTACTGCTGTTCGATCTCGTTGGTCATGCGCTCCACCGAGAACCGCTCACGGACCAGGGCGGACGCCCGCAAGGCGATCTCCGTGGTGCCCGGTCCGTACAGTGCGCGTTCCAGGGCGGTAGAGAAACCGTCTACATCATCCACGGCGAACAGGAATCCGGTGGAACCGTCTTCCACGATCTCCGGAATCCCGCCCACCTGCGTCGCCACTACCGGCACACCCAAAGCGAAGGCTTCGGGAATCACGGCAGGAAACGATTCGCGTCGGGAAGGAACGGTGAGGACGTCGAAGGAAGCCAGCGCTTCGAACGGATTGGCTACCCGGCCCACAACCTGAACGATGCCGCCGAGTCCGCGTTCCCGGATTCCGGAACGTATGAGGGCTTCATCAGAAGCCGCGCCGGGACCGGCGATGACGAAACGCACTTCGGGGTGCAGGTTCGCCCAGCGCTCCGCGAGGGTGACGAGCAGGTCAGCCCCTTTTTCCGGAATCAGCCGGGCCAGCATGCCAACGACCTTGTTGTCGTCTCCCATGCCCCAGGAGTAGCGGACAGCCGCGCGAACGGCAGGCGAGGGCGGGGGCGAAGGCGGCACTATGCCGTTGTATATGACGCGAAGCTTCTCTTGCGGTATATCATTCCGCGAAAGACAGCGGCTCACTGCTTCGGCGACGCAGATGATACGGTCCGCGGCTTCGTAATGCTTGATGGAATCACCGGAATGCGCCGTAGCGATGACGGGGACGCCGGACCTGTTCCCCACCTTGGCCGCATAAAACGTTCCGCGCGGCAGATGGGCATGAAGGAGATCCGCCTTGCCGTTGTGGACCAGTTTGCTCAGCCGACCCACCGAAGTGGAATCGCCCAGGCCGTCCATGGCGATATGCCACGTGGTGACAGTGGAACCTTCCAGCGCATCCCATATCCACGAGCGGCTGGGGCAGGCGACGATGACCTTGTGTCCCCGTTTCGAGAGTTCACGGGACAAGAGGACAACGTGGCGCTCCACGCCGCCGAGGCTGTGGCTGTGCATGACTTGGATGATCGTCATTGGTTCGTTCCGATGAGGAAGCCTCTTCGCGCTTGCCTCATTACATTATGTTCCGGAACCACGTTGTCAAAAGAACCCCGCGACGAAAGATGCATCACGAAGGCCGCCAACCGATGGCATCACCCAGCCAGAAACTCCCGTATCAGCGATATCACGCGGTCGATTTCCAGAAGGCACGCGTCGTGCCCGTCCGGGCTGTCGATCTCGGCGTAGCGGGCGTCCACGCCTTCGGCCTTCGCCGTTTCCACCGCCTCAATCAGCGACCACGGCGGAAACAGAAGGTCGCTCGCTACGCCGATGACCAGCAGACGGGATTTCCACGCCCGGAACGCCGCCTGCAGACTGCCGAACGGCCGCCCGATGTCCATGGTCTCGATGGAACGAAGAGCGTGAAGGTACGAGTTCGCGTCGAATCGGGCGACAAGTTTGCGGCCCTCCTCGTCCAGGAATTCCTCGACCGCGTACTTCTCCGGCAGGCGCGGATTGTCGGCGCTTTCACCCGGCGCATTGCCGAATCCGTTCTGCCAGTACGAGGGAGAATAGTACGTCATCGTGTGGATCTCGCGGGCGAGACTCAGTCCGTCCGCCGGAACCCTGCCGGAGGCGTAGTAATCGCCGCCCTGCCAGTCCGGGTCCGAAAAGATCGCCCGACGCGCCACGTAATTCCAGCCGATGAGCGACGCGGAACCGACCGGCGCGGCCGCAACAGGGATGCAGTGGCGCACGAGGTCGGGGTGCGCGGCGGCCATTTCCCATGACTGTGAGCCGCCCATGCTCGGTCCGGAAACGGCAACCAGTTCCGTTACTCCCAGGTGCTGTAGAAGGGCGGCGTGAACGTTCACCACGTCGCGCATCGTGATGTGCGGGAAGGCGCTTCCGTAAGGCTTGCCGGTTTTCGGGTTGATGGAAGCCGGGCCGGTGGTTCCACCGCAACCGCCCAGCACGTTCGCGCAGACCACGAAATACCGGTCTGTATCGAACGCGCGTCCCGGACCGATCAGCGGGTCCCACCAGCCGATCGTATCCGAATCCGCCATACGGCCCGCCGCGTGCATATTGCCGGTCAGGCTGTGGCAGACAAGCACGGCGTTGGTTCCGTCTTCGTTCAGCGTCCCGTAGGTCTGGTAGGCGACGGTGACGGGTCCGATGCGCCCGCCCGCCACCAGCGGCAGTTCGTTCGGTGGTTCGGCGAACGTCCAGTATCGGGTTTCCGCGATCAGGCCGGATTCTTCAAACGGTCTCGGCGCACCGAACAACGATTGCGACATGGTATTGCGTCTGTCTCCCAAAAATGCGGGACGGGAGGCGCTCCGTCCCGCGACTGCTGTCACTTCTGCGAAGCCGATATGGCCTGGCTGAGGTCGGCGATGATGTCGTCCGGGTCCTCGATGCCGATGGACAAGCGGATGAGGTCGGGTTTCACGCCGGCGGCAATCTGCTCCTGCTCCGACAACTGCTGGTGCGTCGTGCTGGCCGGGTGGATAATGAGCGATTTTGCGTCGCCGACGTTCGCCAGAAGGCTGAACAGGCTCACGTTGTCAATCAGTTTCCGTCCCGCGTTTACGCCGCCCTTGATGCCGAAGTTCAATATAGCGCCCTGTCCCTTGGGCAGATACTTCTGTGCCAGTGCATGACTGGGATGGCTTGACAGGCCGGGGTAGTTGACCCACGCCACGTCCGGATGGGCTTCCAGCATCCGGGCGACGGCCAGCGCGTTGGAGGAGTGGCGCGGCATCCGCAAGTGCAGTGTCTCGAGGCCCTGCAGGAAGAGGAACGCGTTGAACGGCGATAGTGCCGGGCCGGTGTCGCGCAACCACTGAAGGCGAGCCTTGGCGATGTAGGCCGCCGGACCGAACGCCTCCGTGTACATCAAACCGTGGTACGATGGATCCGGATTGGTGAACTCGGGGAATCGTCCGCTGGTCCAGTCGAACGTTCCGCCGTCCACAATCACGCCGCCGATGCTGGTTCCGTGGCCGCCGATGAACTTCGTTGCGGAATGGATCACGATGTCCGCTCCGTACTTCAGCGGTTGGGCGAGATACGGGCTCGCGAACGTGTTGTCCACTATGAGCGGGAGGCCGTTTTCGTGGGCGATGGCGGACACGGCATTGAAGTCGAGCACCCGCAACGCCGGATTCCCAAGCGTTTCCGAGTAGACGGCCTTCGTTTTCGGCGTGATGGCCTTCCGGAAGTTCTCCGGTTCGGCGCCGTCCACGAACTTGACCGTGATTCCCAACTTCGGGAACGTCTGCGAGAACAGCGTGTATGTTCCGCCGTACAACTGGCTGGAGGCGACGATTTCGTCCCCGGCGCCGGCGATGTTCAGGATGGCAACCATCTCGGCCGCCTGTCCGCTGGCCACCGCCAGCGCTCCGACTCCGCCTTCCAGAAGCGAAACCCGCTCCTCGAACATGGCGGTTGTGGGATTGCCGAGGCGCGTGTAGATATTGCCGGCGGTTTTCAGAGAGAAGAGGTCCGCCGCGTGCTGGGCGCCGTCGAACATATAGGACGATGTCTGGTAGATCGGCACGGCGCGGGACTTGGTCGTTTCATCAACCACCTGACCTCCCTGTACCGCGAGTGTATCGGGCTTCCACGTCTGTGGACCGGTATCCGGCATGGTGTAACTCCCTTATGTACGAGGGCGCGCCAGGGCGGCCCTTTGATGGACTGTGCGTCAACCTGATTAGTCAGGTCAGATTACTCAAGTATAAAATCCGCAGGCACCGCGGAGTCAAGAGGCATGGCGCTGTTACGGCAGATTACGCCGCTATTCTTTCAAAAACAATGCGGCGGCCGAATAGGTTCGGGGTACCGCCCAAGGTTCGTTCGACAGCCCATGTTTCGAACGGGATCGGTTCCGCGGAGAAGGCCAGCAACAGCGCGATGTCCGGCGACGGCTCGGACAGTGTGACCTTCTGAACGGCGGATGTCTGCGTGCGGTCCAGCGAATCGGCGAGGCGGAGAACCGTGACGAGGTCCTTGATCATCGCCTGGTCGGCGGCGGGCAGGCGGGTGAACACCGGGTGCGACGGGCGCGGCAGGGACTTCCGGTGGAACAGCACCAGGGCCGCCACGGCATCGATCTGTTCCTGGTGAAAACCGGAAAGCGGGCTGTTGGTGATGATGTAATGTCCGTGCTTGTGATGCGAGGACGGATTCAGCATCATGCCGATATCGTGCATCATCGCGGCGTAGCGCAGTATGGCCCTCGGTTCCGGGCCGTATTCGTGCCAGCCGAGTTCACCGCTCTGGTCGAAGATCGATTCCGCCAGGCGCGCGACTGTTTCCGAATGCTTCCAGTCGCCCCGGAAGCGGCGGACGAGCGTTCGGACACTTCGGTCGCGGACTGTCGTGTTGCCGTACGCGTCGCGGGCGCTGTCGGACCGTAGCACGGCGTCCATCAGAACCCCGTCTCGCAGAGTGACACGGGAAAGCGTGAGGGTGTCCGTCTTCAGACCGGTCATCACCTGCTCGAGGATAACGGCGCCCGGAACGATGATATCCGCGCGCTCGGGATTGATGCCGGAAAGGCCGGAGCGCTGGCTGTGGGACATATCGGCCATCTTGCGAATCAGGTTGGAAAGGTCGGCGAGGCGGAGCTCGCGCGCATCGCCTGGTTTGCCGCCTTTTCGCGACGCCAGGATATCCACGAGGTTTTCGATGGTTCCGGACGTGCCGATCATCTTCACGAATCCCGCTTCCAGCAGACGTTCGAACGAGCGGAAACCGGTGTTCTGAACGTAATCGCGCATCTTGGAAAGGCGCCCCTTGGGGTAGCGGCCCTTCTCGTCCGGAGCAAACATGCCGGCCGTGCGCACGGCGCCGCACTTGATGCTTTCCACCACATCGGGATTGTTGCGCGCGCCGCAGGCGAGTTCCGTGCTTCCGCCGCCAATGTCCACCACCACGAACCGGCCTTTCGGCAGGACCTCGTTGTGGGTGACGCCGAGGTGGATCAAACGGCCTTCCTCAACACCGGAAATAACTTTCAAATCGGCGCCGGCGGCGGCTTCGAGCCGGGCGACCACGTCGTCCCGGTTCTCAGCCTCGCGCACGGCAGAGGTGGCTACAGCGATGATGCTGTCGGCTCCCAGTTGGCGCGCGGCTGACGTGAGGCTCCGGCAAGCGGCTTCCGCGCGCTGAATGGCGTCCTCGGCGATGTTGCCGTCCACCTCGCCCGCGCCCAGGCGGATCACCTCCTTGGATTCGCGGACTATCTGCAATGTGTGATCCGGCATGACGTCGGCAACGGCGAGGCGCACGGAGTTGGTGCCCAGATCCAGGGCGGCGATGCGCTTGATCGGCAAAATGTGGCGGGGCGATTCAGTTGGTTCCGGCATGAACGGTCTCCTAATCCGGTTCGGCAAGGCGCGGGGCTTCCGTATCGAGGCCGCCTCCGCGTTCGCCGCCGCGTCCGTTCCTGTCATTTCTCAGGACGCTCCATATATTGTTGTTCCGGCTCCTTGGTATCGAAGTCGGATAGGCGTCGTTCCCGCCGCTGTCCAGAAAAACGCCCATCGTGACACTGCGTTCACGGAGGTCATTCACTCGGGATCCGCCGCCGGAGTCGCCCATCGAAGCCCTCGGTTGGGCCTTGTAAGAGTCGTCGCCTGCTTTGTCCCAGTAGAAGCCGTACCCGCAGGCGTTGCCCCCGCCGAGCGAAAGACCCGGGGCATCACAGGTGTCGTTTCCGGCGTGATCGATCAGCCAGCCGACCGAGTAATCGTGCCCGGCGCCCATCGCCATGTTGTGAGTGGCCTTGCGCGTGTCGTTCCCGCCGGTATCATCCAGGATGCCGACCGCAAAATGCGCGGAGGATCCCTGTACGTACCACGTGCCGGCGACCGTGTCATCGCCGGGTCCCAGCAGGCACATCCCGACGCCCATCCAGTATCCCGTTCCCTGTCCGAAGACACCGCACGTCAGGGTGTTGTTTCCGCCGTCGTCGCAGAGAACGCCAACTCCGCCCGCGATGGAGTGGCCGTCCAGGTAGTCCGCCCGCCGTCCGCAGGCGACACCCTGCGCCATGCTGGTGTTGTGCTCGGGAGTTTGCGCGGAGGGGATGTCCAACGGGGTGTCGCGCGCGGTGTATGTATCGGGTGAAGCGCCTTTGTCCAGGAGCAGGCCGAAGCCCATCGGTCCGGCGTATCCCTGGGCATTGCAGAAACAGGAGTAGGAATCCGAACCGGCCTCGTCGTGCAGAATGCCGACGCCGTACTCGGCGGAGCCCTGCGCGGAACCGTAGGCATCGTAGGTATCATCGCCTTCGTGGTCTTTCAGCAGGCCTGCTCCGAAGACAGCAGAGCCCTGAGTGAGGTTCAACCCGCGATAGACATCGTTGCCGCGCCGGTCCACCAGAACACCGTAGCCCAGGACGCCGGCGCCGAACGAAGGAGCGGCACCGGTGTTCTTCCGGCCGTCAAAGCCGGCGACGTCCGATGATTCGAGTCCCGGATCGGCGATATACCGGTCGTCACCGGACAGGTCGACCAGCACCGAGACGGGGTGGTTTTCGGAAATTGTTGCCGCGCCTGAGGCGTATTGGTCATTTCCACCCGTGTCCAGGATCAGCAGGTTCGCCGCTTTCGCGTCCACGGTATCGTTACCCGATCCGTTCAGGATCACCCGTCCGAGCGGTGTATCGACGGTAAGCGAGTATGCTTCCGTTCCCTTTCGTTCTCCGAGCGTGAGTGCGATGTAATCCGCGGCGGCGGCGGTCAGTTCGCCTCCAACAGCCAGGCGCTTCAGGTCGATGGCGGAAGCCAGGTTCTGCAGGCGCGGGTAGTTCGCGGAGTCTGTGTCGGTGCGGCCGGTCAGCAGGGAATAGGCGTCCTTCAGATCAATGCCGGCCTTGCGAACCGGTTCCAGCCCCCGGTTCCGCCATCCGAGGCTCGCCAACTCGATGTTCAGAAGAAGAGCCGCGGCTCTTGCGACATCGTCAGGCAGGGACGGGATGGCGGTGGTCAAACGCTCGCGCTCGTTGTCCGGCATTGAAGAACCGCCCGCCTTCCAGACGGATTCAAGGGCATAAAGCAACGCGTCCGGTTTGGCGGCAAGCTCAATGTACGGGTTCAACGGATCGCCGAGCAGGTTCAGTTGCGTGCCGATACCGATCCGGCGGCCGGCGTACATCGTCAGGTCGCCGGCTTTCGGGGAGGCGTTCAGCAGTCCTGTCCGCATCACGCGCGCGTGAAACGGACCCGACAGCGGTTCCGATATCAGCGCGTTGAACAATGGAAGCCGGTACTCTCCGGAGGCGACCAACGAGAAATCGTCCGCCCGGAACCGGCAGTCGGCGCGCGATGTGCCCGCCGCGGCCAGCACTTCGTCCCAGGCATCCGCCCTCAATGGGACGGTAAACAGGCAGATGAATGCCGCGACGATGAGAACCTTCTTCATGAAACACGCCTTTCCGTGACGATTAAGGGGCAAAGAATACCGCACGTATTTTAGACCGGGCGGGCCGGACAGGCGCGTTTTCCGGCCGCCCGCGGAAATTCGTTGCCGGTAATCGGTGTATCATCCAAGAAGTGAGCCGCGCTAATTCGCGGTAACAGCACAGAAAGAACCTTGCGAGATGACCAGACCGCCAGCATATACGATCGAAGACTTCGCGACCAGCCCGTTTGTCGTGTTCTACGAGGTGACGCGTGCCTGCGACCTCGTGTGCGCCCACTGCCGCGCCGCCGCACAACCGAAAAGCCACCCCAGGGAACTGACACCGGAGCAATCCCGCAAACTGATTGCCGACCTGGCTTCTTTCCCGAAACCGCCGATACTGGTGTTCACCGGCGGCGATCCGATGAAGCGCGACGATATCTTTGACCTGGTTTCTTTCGGAGTTCGGATGGGACTTCGCGTGGCGATGACACCTTCGGCAACACCGCTCGTCACGCGAGAGGCGCTTGTTCAGCTCAAGGCCGCGGGCCTCAGCCGCTTGGCGCTGAGCCTGGACGCGCCGGACGCGGAGACGCACGACGCCTTCCGCGGCGTGTCCGGTTCTTTCGAGAGAACACTGATGATTCTGGAAGAGGCCCGCGAGATCGGTCTCCCCACGCAGGTCAACACCACCATCACGCGCCGGAACGTGAACCAGGTGGACGAGATGGCGGAGATGCTGAGGGATCTGGGCATCGATCTGTGGTCGGTCTTCTTCCTGATTCCCGTCGGTCGTGCGCTGGTCAAGGAGAAGATATCAGCGGAGGAAATCGAGGCGGTGTTTGAAAGGCTTTGGAACCACGCGCAGACACAGCCTTACAGCATCAAGACCACCGAGGCGCACCACTACCGCCGATTCGTGCTCCAGCGCCAGGGAAACCCCCAGCAGTCGCCGGCAGGGCACCCGGGAGGCGATATTCAAAGAGCGCCTCTGGGAGTGAACGACGGAAAGGGCGTCATTTTCATCAGCCACACCGGCGTCGTTCAGCCCAGCGGCTTCATGCCGATCCGGTGCGGAAACGTGCTGGAGACCAGTGTGGTCGATATCTACCGAGATTCTCCGCTGTTGCAGAGCCTGCGCGACGGGGATTTGCTGAACGGTAAGTGCGGGGTGTGCGATTTCCGCCACATCTGCGGAGGAAGCCGGGCGCGGGCGTATGCCCTGACCCGCGACCCGCTCGGCTCCGATCCCGACTGCGTTTATATTCCGGCCAAGTGGGCTTCGAAAGAAGCGGAGGTGACGGCGTGCTGAGTGTCAGCAATCTTCTGTGCGATCATCAGGCGGGCAACGAGCGCCTGCGTTACGGCCACACATCGTGCCCGCTGGTGAATGAGGATCCGTACCACGGCGCGCCGAGGCCGGTGGTCGTCTGGGCCGTGACACGCGCCTGCAACCTCCGGTGTGTGCACTGTTACGCCTCGGCGGACGCGAATCCCGCGCCGAACGAACTGTCCCACGACGAAGGGAAAGCCCTGCTGGACGATCTGGCGGAGTTCGGTGTGCCCGCCGTGCTGTTCAGCGGAGGGGAACCGCTGGTTCGGCCCGATACGCCGGAACTCATCGAATACGGAATGTCCCTGGGGCTTTCGTGCACCTTGTCGACGAACGGACTGCTGATTGACGACGCGATGGCGGACCGCCTGGCGGAACTGGGAGTGAAATACGCCGGCATCAGTCTCGACGGACTGCGCGCGCGCCACGACAAACTGCGCGGCCTGAGCGGCGCCTTCGACGGGACGATGGCGGCGATTGACCGGTGCCGGGCACGCGGCATCAAGGTCGGCGTCCGGTTCACCGTGCACGCGCTGAATGAAATGGACCTGGATGCGTTGTTCGATATCTGCATTGATCACGATGTCCAGCGCCTCTGCATCTACCACCTGGCTTACGCCGGCCGGGGAGGAAAACTGGCGAAGGTGGATCTGACGGCAGAGCAAACCCGAAGTGTGGTGGACCGCATCTTCGAGCGCACCCGCCTGTGCCACGAGCAGGGCGTGCCGTTGGAAGTCCTGACGGTGGGGAATCACACGGATGCGGCCTACATTCTACTGGCGTTGGAGCAGGCCGGCGACCCGCGCTTGGAACGGATTCGAGCGCGCCTGGAGGGAACCGGGGGCAACCGCTCCGGATCGAATATTTCGGCGGTGGATCCGACCGGCGATGTTCACTACGATCAGTTCTCGTGGCACTACACAGTCGGCAATGTGCGCGAGCAACCGTTCAGCCGCATCTGGTCGGAGGCAACCGACGAGCGCTTGTCGATTATGCGTGACCGGCGTTCCAGGCTTCCGGACCGGTGCCAATCGTGCCGTTTCGTGGGCGTGTGCAACGGGAATCTCCGGACGCGGGCCGAGTACGCCACGGGCGACTGGCTGGGCTTCGATCCCAGTTGCTACCTGACCGACGAAGAGATCGGAATCACTGCCTGAACCCCATTCATAATCCCATCCCTTCCATTTCCGGTTCACTGATAACATACTGGAAAGGGAAAGGCTCCCTTCATGGTTCCGTTCGCTTGCTGGCGCTTCAGGCTGATGCAGGTGACCGGTTGTTCGCACCGGTTTGCCGCAAGTTTGTGCATCATCCCGCGCCCTGCGCGCTTGACTAAGAAGTTGGCCGCTTCCCCGCCGCTTTGTACCACCGACAATCTGTTCGGGGCGACGTGCTCACCAGTCGTCCCTTTTTTGTTGACTCCCAAAGCCGGCCCGATCAGAGATGGACAGGGCCGGACAGCGAAAGGATGGACCGTTCATGAAGCGCAGCCAGATAACCATTGACGGGAACGAGGCCACCGCGCTCGTTGCGTACAAAACCAGCGAGGTTATCGCCATCTATCCTATCACGCCGTCCACATCCATGGGCGAACTGAGTGATGCGTGGATGGCGAAGGGCGAGCAGAATATCTGGGGCACCGTGCCGTTGGTCGTTGAAATGCAGTCGGAAGGCGGCGCCTCGGCCGCCTGCCACGGCGCTCTTCAGACCGGCGCGATGACCACCACGTTCACCGCCAGCCAGGGTCTGCTGTTGATGATTCCCACGATGTTCAAAATCGCCGGGGAACTCACCAGCACAGTATTCCATATCACCGCCCGATCCATCGCCTGCCAGGCGCTGTCGATTTTCGGCGACCACAGCGATATCATGGCCACCCGTTCCACGGGTTGGGGCATCATCATGTCCAACAGCGTTCAGGAAGCGCACGACACGGCGCTGATCGCGACAGCCGCCAGTCTGAAGTCGCGCGTTCCGTTCCTGCATGCGTTCGACGGATTCCGCACCTCCAGTGAGGTCCAGAAGATCGAGCAACTGACCGACGAAGATATCCGCTCGATGATCAGCGAGGAACTCGTCGACGAGCACCGCAAGCGCGGCCTGAATCCCGACAAACCCGTGATGCGCGGCACTGCCCAGAATCCCGATGTGTACTTCCAGGGACGCGAGACGGTCAATCCGTTCTACCTCGCCGCGCCGGATCTGGTTCAGCAGACGATGGACGAATTCGCCGCCCTAACGGGGCGCGAGTACAAGCTTTATCAATACGTTGGCGCCCCGGACGCCGAGCGTGTGATCATCCTGATGGGTTCCGGCGCGGAAGCGGCCGAGGAAACCGTCGAGCACCTGACCGCGAAGGGCGAAAAGGTCGGCGTGTTGAAGGTCCGCCTGTTCCGCCCGTTCTCCGTGAAGCATTTTCTTTCCGCTCTTCCCGCCACCGTCAAGAGCATCGCGGTTCTTGACCGGACGAAGGAACCCGGCGGCGCCGGCGAGCCCCTGTACCAGGACGTCATAACGGCCATCGGCGAGGGTTTGTCCGACGGAACAGCCCCGTTCAAGGCATTCCCGAAAATCATCGGCGGACGCTACGGTCTGTCCTCCAAGGAATTCACGCCTGCCATGGTGAAGTCCGTTTTCGACGAACTGGCGAAACCGAGCCCGAAGAACCACTTCGTGGTTGGTATCGTCGAGGACGTCACGAACTCCAGCTTGGACTACGACCCGTCGTTCAGCACGGAACCGGACGACGTGGTTCGCGGCGTGTTCTACGGACTCGGTTCGGACGGAACCGTCGGAGCGAACAAGAATTCCATCAAGATTATAGGCGAAGAGACCGACTTCTACGCCCAGGGCTATTTCGTTTACGACTCGAAGAAATCGGGTTCGGTGACGACGTCGCACCTGCGCTTCGGCCCCCGGCCGATCAAGAGCACCTACCTCATCAACCGCGCGAACTTCGTGGCTGTCCACCAGTTCGGCTTCGTTGAGAAGTACCCGGTGCTGGACGTGGCCGTCGACGGCGCCACCTTCCTGCTGAACAGCCCGTTCGGGCCGGACGAGGTGTGGGACAAATTGCCCCGCCTGGTGCAGGAAACCATCATCGCCAAGAAATTGAAATTCTACGTGCTGGACGGTTACGAGGTCGGCCGCAAGACGAAGATGGGCGTGCGCATCAACACGATTATGCAGACCGCCTTTTTCGCCCTGAGCGGTGTTCTTCCGCGTGACGAAGCCATTGCGCAGATTAAGAAAGCCATCCAGAAGACCTACGGCAAACGCGGCGAAGCCGTTGTGGCTCAAAACTTCGCCGCCGTCGACGCCGCCCTGGAGCACCTGTTTGAAGTGAAGGTGCCCGACCGCGTGACCAGCACAATGGAACTGGAGCCGCCCGTTTCAGGGAACGCGCCGGAATTCGTTCAGTCCGTAACCGCCGAGATGATCGCCGGCCGCGGCGACCAGATTCCGGTCAGCAAGATGCCGGTGGACGGCACTTATCCAACGGCCACGACGCAGTGGGAGAAGCGGAACATCGCGCAGGACGTTCCCGTCTGGGAACCCGATGTCTGCATACAGTGCGGCAAGTGCGTTCTGGTTTGCCCGCACGCCGTTATCCGCTCGAAGGTGGTTCCGGCGGAAGCCCTGGCCGGTGCTCCGGAAGGCTACAAGACGCTGGACGCCAAGTTCCGCGAGTTGCCGAACCAGAAGTACACACTTCAGATCGCAGTGGAAGACTGCACCGGTTGCGAGCTGTGCGTTGAGGTTTGCCCGGCGAAGGACAAGTCCAACGCCTCGCGCAAGGCTCTGAACATGGCTCCGCAGAGACCGATCCGCGAGTCCGAAAGGGAGAAGTGGAACTTCTTCCTCGGCCTTCCGGAAGTCGACCGCACCAGCGAAATGAAGTTCAACCAGGTGAAGAACGTTCAGTTGCTTCAACCGCTGTTCGAGTTCAGCGGCGCCTGCGCCGGTTGCGGTGAAACGCCGTACGTCAAGTTGCTGACTCAGCTGTTCGGCGACCGGGCCGTCATCGCGAACGCAACGGGTTGCTCCAGCATCTACGGCGGTAACCTGCCGACCACTCCGTACGCGAAGAACAAGGACGGGCGCGGACCGGCGTGGAGCAATTCCCTGTTTGAGGACGCGGCCGAATTCGGATTCGGGTTCCGGCTGACCGCCATCCAACAGCGGGCTTACGCCGAATCGCTGTTGAAGCAGATGCAGGAAACGGTTGGCATCGACCTGGCCGAGCAACTGTTGAACGCGGATCAGAGCGACGAAACGGGCATCGACGCCCAGCGCCGCCGGGTGGAAGAACTGAAGAGCCGCCTGGCCGGCAAGAGCGATCCAGCCGCGAAGGCGCTGTCGAAGATGGCCGATTCACTGGTGCACCGCTCGGTCTGGATGATCGGCGGCGACGGTTGGGCTTACGACATCGGATACGGCGGTCTGGACCACGTTCTGGCGACCGGCTTGAACGTGAACGTTCTGGTTCTGGATACCGAAGTGTACTCCAATACCGGCGGCCAGGCGTCGAAGTCCACAGCCCGCGGCGCGGTTGCCAAATTCGCCGCCGGCGGCAAGCCCCGCCCGAAGAAGGACCTGGGCCGGATGGCGATGACCTACGGAAGTATCTACGTCGCGCAGGTCGCGATGGGCGCCAGCGATGCCCAGACGGTGAAGGCGTTCCTGGAAGCGGAAGCTTACGAAGGACCGTCGCTTATCATCGCTTACAGCCACTGCATCGCGCACGGTATCAACATGGCCAAGGGGATGACCCAGCAAAAGATGGCCGTCGATTCCGGTTACTGGCCGCTGTACCGTTACAATCCGGCTCTTGTCGAACAGGGCAAGAATCCGTTCCAGCTGGACAGCAAGGCACCGACGCTCGCGCTGAAGGATTACATCTACACCGAAACCCGGTACCGGATGCTCACTCAGAGCGATCCCGCCGCCGCGGCGGAACTTCTAACCCTGGCTCAGGAGGACGTTCAGTCCCGATGGGCGCTTTATGAGAAGATGGCCGCCGCTGTCTGACCTTTCCCCTGCCGGCTTCCCTCTTGAGTGAGGGGAGTCGGCATACGGGGGTGGTCCGTACGGGCGGCCCCCTCACAGGAGCGAATAACAATGGACCTTAGCACACGATATCTGGGCCTTGCGCTGAAGAATCCGGTCGTTGCATCCGCCTCGCCGCTGTCCTACAAGGCCGACGGAATCAAGCGTCTGGAAGATGCGGGCGCCTCCGCCGTGGTGATGCATTCACTGTTCGAGGAGCAGTTGACCCTGGAAAGCCAGATACTCGATCACTATCTCGGTTACGGAGCAGAAAGCTACGCCGAAGCCGTGACGTACTTCCCGGAGAAGGAATCCTACAACCTCGGACCGGACGAATACCTCGGCCTGATCCGAACCGCCAAGGAAGAATGCGCGATTCCTATCATCGGCAGTCTGAACGGTGTTTCCAGCGGTGGTTGGACGCGTTTCGCGAAACAGATGCAGGACGCCGGCGCCGACGCCCTGGAACTGAACATCTACTATATTCCGACCGACGTGATGATGACCGGTCTGGAAGTGGAACAGATGTACACGGATGTCGTGAAGGAAGTGAAAGACACCGTCACGATTCCCGTTGCGGTCAAACTGAGCCCGTACTTCTCGTCGCTTGCGCATATGGCGAAGCGTCTGTCCGACGCCGGAGCCGACGGACTGGTTCTCTTCAACCGGTTCTATCAACCGGACTTCGACCTGGAGAACCTGGAGGTCGTCCCGGACCTGGTGCTCAGCCGAAGCGCCGAACTGCTGTTGCCCCTCCGCTGGACGGCCATTCTGTACGGGCGCGTGCCCGCCGACATCGCCGTCACCAGCGGCGTCCATACGTACCGCGACGTGCTGAAGTCGATGATGGCCGGCGCTAACGTGGCGATGATGGCGTCCGAACTGCTCCAGAACGGCCTGACCCGCATCGAGCAGATTCTGTGGGACATGACCCGCTGGATGGAGGAGTACGAGTACGAATCCGTCAACCAGATGCAGGGCAGTCTCAGCCAGCGTCACGTCAAGGAACCGGCGGCATTCGAGCGCGCCAACTACATGAAGGTTCTTCAGTCCTGGCAACAGGACAAGAACGGACAGGTTGCCTGACGCGCCGTTTCGACAGCGGGGTTCGTGGCGCCCGTTGCGTCCCGGACCCCGCTTTTTCATGTCACGATTATCCAGGATAATCGCCGTGTATTCCGGTGGCGCGATACCGGATATGGATTTCGGCGGTGAGGGCGGGGAAGGAGGCCGGAGTTGTGGAGAATGTACAATCTGTGACCGAAGGCCGACAGGTTGCCGTGATCGGGTGCGGATACGTGGGCCTCGTGACCGGCGTCGCTCTGGCGCATATCGGGCACAGCGTCATCTGCGTGGATGTGGACCAGGACCGCATCACCCGCCTTCAGCGAGGGGAATGCCCCATCTATGAACCCGGGCTCGAGGCGATGCTGTCCCCCCTGATGTCGGCCGGACGACTGGCCTTCACAACCGACCTGGTCGAAGCCGTGGACCGGTCCGGTATCATCTTCATCTGCGTCGGCACTCCCATGTCCGACACCGGCGCGGCGGACATGAGCGCCGTGGAAAAGGTGGCGGACGAAATCGGGCATTGTATAGACGGTTCCTACCGCATCATCATCGACAAATCGACTGTGCCGGTCGGCACGGCGGATATGGTAACCCAGAGGATTCACGAGGCGGCCAGGGAGAATGCCCGGCGCCACGGATTCGTGCCCGATATCGATGTGGTGAGCAGTCCGGAGTTTCTGCGCGAGGGATCGGCGTTGCTCGACACGTTGTACCCGTCGCGTATTGTCATCGGCGCGCGCAGTGAACGGGCGGCTCTGGATGTTGAGGCTCTGTACGCGCGGATCATCGACGGCGATTTTGAGTTGCCGGGCCTTCCACGACCGTCGGACCACCGCCTTCCCGTCCCTGTGGCCACGATGGATCCCGCTTCGGCGGAGATGCTGAAATATGCGGCCAACAGTTTTCTGGCGCTGAAGATATCTTTCATCAACGAAATGGCGGCCATTTGTGAACGGGTCGGCGCGGATGTGACGCAGGTCGCGAAAGGCATCGGGTTCGATCCGCGCATAGGCCACCCGTTCCTGAAAGCCGGTATCGGTTGGGGCGGCTCGTGCTTTCTGAAGGACCTTTCGGCTCTGAGAAGCACGGCGGCCTCGCACGGGTATGATCCGGTTCTCCTGGACGCGGCGCTGAGTGTGAATGAATGGGTTCGGGAAAGCGCCATCGTCAAGCTCGAATCGGAATTGGGAACGCTGGAGGGAAAGACGATCGGGCTTCTGGGATTGTCGTTCAAGCCGAACACCGACGATCTGCGGGACGCGCCGTCGCTGGTTGTGGCGAGACGCCTCATCGGTCTTGGCGTCAGGGTAAAGGCTTACGATCCCGTTGCCATGCCCCGCGCCGCTGAAGCGTTGCCGGGTGTTAAAATGGTATCGGACGAGTATGAACTTGCTGAAGGTTGCGACGCCATCGCTTTGATCACCGACTGGCCTCAGTTCAGGGGGATTGACCTGGTCCGTCTGAAGAAAGCCATGCGCCAGCCTGTGTTTCTGGACGGGCGGAACCAGTTTGATCCGGCCCGGCTGAAGGCTCTTGGATTCCGATATCTGGCATTCGGACGCTGAAGGGGTGTGGAAATAAGTGTTAATATCCACAATATCATGAGGGTAGTCAGCGTTCTGATGGAAGAGACGGTTTTGGCATCTCGGTCTGTATTCAGCCCCGCGGCGACGGTTTTGCGCCGAAAGTGTACGCGCTCGGCATGATTGTGGTAAACTGAACTCGTAGTTATCATCGATTCTGAAAGAAAACGCGTGGAGCCCCGCGATTCCCGTGCGGGCTGTATGTTCGCATTTCAGGCCTCATAAAGGTCGGGGGAGTACCCTATGAACGAAGAACCCAGATTGGACGCGCAGGAAGTTGACCTTAAGGCTTACTGGCAGGTCCTGCGCAAGCGTCGGTTCACGATTGGCATCGCACTGGTTGCGGTAGTAGCCCTGATGGTCGGCTGGACGCTGATGCAAACCCCGATCTACCAGGCGCAGACCAAGATTCTGGCGAAAAGCAGAAACAGCGCGGGCCAGGGGGATCTTCTGACAGCCGCCATTCCGGCCTTTTCAGCGTTTACGGATCAACGTGATGTTCAGACGCAGGTGGAGATTGCCCGCTCCTGGCCGTTGATGAAGGAAGCCGCGCGCCGCGCCGGCATTCCCATCAAGGAAGGCGCCTCCCTTCCGGTTACCGTGGAAGGCGGCAAGGATAACAACGTCATTACCGTTACCGCCAAATCCCCGGACCCGCGCAAGGCGAAGTTGCTTGCGAACGCTGTTGCCGAGGTATTTGTCGATCAGAACCTGAACGCCAACCGAAGTAGTGCCCGCGCGGGCCGCATCTTCCTGGAAGGCCAGCAGGATAAGTACAAGAAGCAGTTGCAGGACGCGGCCAAGGCTGTCCGCGATTACCAGGCGCGCACCGGCGCCGTGGGCCTGGATTCGGCCACCCAGAACGAAGTGTCTGCGCTGACTACTCTCGAGACGACGCGCACGGCGACCATCGGCGAGATGGGCGCGGCACGGGCGAGGGCGGACCAGATGCGCGAAGTGCTCGGCCGGACCGACGCTTCCATCGTTGCGTCCACACAGATTACCCGCAACCCGCAGATTGAGGGCTTGCAAACCAAGGTCACCGAACTGACAGTGACGCGAGCCGGACTTCTGAAAGATTACGCCCCGACCAGCCTGAAGATAAAAGAAGTCGATGCCCAGATTGAGCAACTCCAGCAACAGCAGAAGACGCTGGTGAGAGATATCCTGACCTCGAAGCAGGTTGCCGTCAATCCCGCCTACACTACTTTCCTCAACAACCTGGTGGAAGCCGAAGGCCAGGCTCTTTCGAGTTCGGCCAAAATCGCCGGTCTCGAGCAGTCCATTGCCGAGCGCAAATCCGCCTTGCGTCGCTTGCCGGAACAGCAGTTCCGCATGGCGCAGTTGGAGCGGGATGTTCAGATTGCCGAGAAGACCTACCTCGTTCTTCAGGACCGCTATCAGAGCATGCGGATCGCCGAGGAAAGCACGCTTGCAACAGTGCAGGTCATTGAGCCGGCCGTTTTGCCGACAGCGCCCGTCAGCCCGCGTCCGATGCGCAACCTGATCCTGGGACTGCTACTCGGCACGATGGTGGGCATCGGTCTGGCCGCCCTTCAGGAATCGCTGGACGATTCGCTGAGAACGCCGGAGGACGTGGAGAAGGAAGTCGGTTTACCTTTGTTGGGCATCATTCCGCATATTCCGGAACCGGAAGAGCGGTCACTGTTGCACACCGGCACGCTCAGCGGAACGGCGGAAGCCTACCGCATGCTACGGTCGAACATCAAGTTCCTGTCGGTGGACCGCGCGCCGAAGACGCTGATGGTGACCAGTGCGGGCAAGGGCGAAGGCAAGAGCACGACCGCCGCGAACCTGGCCATCGCGCTTGCGCAGGACGCCAAGAAAGTGGCGCTGGTGGACGGCGACCTGCGGCGTCCGTCCGTGCACAGGCAGATCGGGATTCCAAACAACGCCGGCCTGACCAACGCCATTGTCAGCGGCGCCCCGCTGGCTGATGTGACGCTGGACATTGGTATTGAGAATCTCTCCGTTATCACCGCCGGTCCGATTCCGCCGAACCCCGCCGAACTGCTGGACTCGGCGCGATTCAGCCGGATCATGGAGGAATTGCGCACGATCTACGACATCGTGGTGTTCGACGCGCCTCCGGTGCTGGGCGTTGCCGACGCCAGCGTGCTGGGCGGAAAGGTGGACGGCGTGGTTCTGGTGCTGGCTTCCGGCGAGGTGGAACGCCGCGCGGCCCGACGGGTTGTGCAGATGCTGGCTCAGGCACGTGCCAATGTACTCGGTGTGATGCTGAACAAGATTCAGGAACGTCACGGCGGATACTATTACTACTACTACAACTACTATTACCAGCAGTACGGTGGTGAAGGCGAGCGCCGAAAGAGTTCCCGTGGCACCGGAAACGGGAATGGCAACGGCAACGGGAACGGGAATGGAAACGGTAACGGAAGCGCCAAAACCCGCAAGGGTCTGCTTGGCGGACGCGGGGGAGACAACTAAACGATGAGGTTGCTCTACTGCTTCGCTCTGGTTGCCGTCGCGTTGATTTGCCGACCGGCGTTTTCCGCGGAAGTTTATATCCTCCAACCGGAGGACGTGCTGACCGTATCCGTCTACAACCACACCGAGTTGTCGCGTGACGTGATTATTCTGAACGACGGCGGGTTCGATTATCCGATTGTCGGCAAGGTGAGCGCGGCCGGCAAGACAACTTCGCAGGTTGCGGATATCATTGCCAAGGGTTTGAAAAGCGAACTGCTGGACCCGGCGGTCACTGTGATTGTGCGCCAACCGGCCATGCGGCGCGTTTACATCAGTGGTCTGGTTTCCAAACCCGGGGCGTATGACTTGAAAGCCGGCTGGCGTGTGAGCAACCTGATTGCGGAAGCGGGTGGACTGGGGAGCGGCGTTTCCGCCGCCGCGACGATGATGGCGTACCGTCCGGAGAACGTGAAGGGCGTGCTGGTTCGCGGCGATGAGAATATTGACGTGAACCTGGAGGCGGCTCTGACGCGTGCCGACCGCGAAGCGGATGTTTTGTTGAAACCGGGTGACCTTCTGCAGGTGCTGGCCGACACGAATCTGATCCACGTGGTGGGCCAGGTCCGCTCGCCGGGCGATTACCAGATCAAGAGCAAACTTGGCGCGGCCGAGGCGATCTCCGCGGCCGGCGGGGCCACTGATCGTGCGGCGTTGACGCGCGCCCAGGTGATTCGCGGGTCAGAGGTTATTCCTGTCAATCTTTACACCTTGCTGGTGGAAGGAAAGATGGACGCGAATGTAGCCCTGCAAGCCGGCGACACGCTTCTGATACCCGCGAACGAGAGCCGTATCGCCGTGTTGGGCGGGGTTCAGGCGCCGGGATTCTTCGACCTGCCGGATGGGAAAACGATTACGGTAGCCGATGCCATCGGTTTGGCGAAAGGGGCGAAGGAGCGGTCCGGCACGAAGAGCGTTTCGCTGATTCGTGAGGTGGACGGTCGTCAGATAGTAAGCAGTCTCGACTTTGCGAAGTATACTAAGAAAGGTGATGTGAGCCAGAATCCCGCTGTTCGGGCAGGCGATGTGATTTTTGTACCGGAACCGGGACCAGTTAACCGGCAGAACCTGGCGGCCAGTACCACGGCCACCCTTGCCAGCGGTGTTTTGCTGAGGCTTCTGTTTCCCTGACGGGAATCCGGGAACGCCGCCTTTCCGTGCAGTGAGTGTATGAGAAGGGGAGTTCTCAGGAGCTTCCCTTCTTTGTCAAGTGTACCATCGATCTTACTTGAGTTAAGTCAGGAGATATCGTTGCCTCGAATTGCCATCGTCGGTTGCGGGTACTGGGGAAAGAACCTGGTTCGGAATTTCCAGGCGCTGGAAGCGCTGAACTGTGTGGTCGATGCCACGGAACAGGGGCGCGCAACCGCGAACTCACTGGCTCCCAGTGTACCCGTTACTGACAACCTCGAGGACGCGCTGAAGGCGGAAATCGACGGCGTCGTCATCGCCACCCCAGCCGAAACCCACTACGACATCGTCCACCAGGCTTTGTTCGCCGGAAAAGACGTCTTCGTCGAGAAACCGATGGCTCTCACGGCGGACAAGGGCGCCGAGCTGGTGCGTCTGGCGGCGGCGAAGGAACGCATCCTGATGGTCGGCCACGTGCTGGAATACCACCCGGCCATTGTCAAGATGGTGGAACTGGTGCATTCCGGCGCGCTGGGCAAACTGCAGTACATCTACTCAAACCGCGTAAGCCTGGGCAAGATCCGGCGCGAGGAGAACATCCTGTGGAGTTTCGCTCCGCACGATGTCGCCGTGATTCTGCGTCTCGTTGGCGCGATGCCATTCCAGGTGGTGGCCTGCGGCGGCGCGTATATCCAGCCCAACATCGCCGACGTCACCGTCACCCACCTGCTGTTCGACAACGGCGTCCGCGCCCATATCCACATTTCGTGGTTGCACCCGTTCAAGGAACAGCGCCTCGTGGTCATCGGCAGTGAGAAGATGGCCAGTTACGACGACGTGGCGAAAAGCCTGGTGCTGTATGACCAGAGAGTGGCGATGACCGACGGCCAGCCGGTTCCCGTGAAGGGAGAAGGTGAGCAGGTGGCGTTCGGTGATTCCGAGCCGTTGCGCCTGGAGTGCCAGGCGTTCCTGCAGGCCATCGCGGACCGAAAGCCGCCCCTTACCGATGGAACGAGCGGTCTGCGGGTACTGAATGTACTGAACGCGGCTCAGCGGTCACTGGTAATGAACGGTCAGCCGGTCGCCCTTTCCTTGGATTCCGTGATCTAGCTTAACAGCGCGAAGGGGAATAGTCATTGGCAAACATCAAGATTCATGAAACAGCTTGCGTGGATGAAGGCGCCACTATCGGTGAAGGAACGCGGATCTGGCATTTCAGCCATATCATGTCTGGCGCAACCATCGGTGAAGGATGCAATCTCGGACAAAATGTCGTTGTTGCTCCGCACGTCAAAATCGGGAACAAGTGCAAGATTCAAAACAACGTCTCAGTTTATGAGGGCGTTGAGCTAGAAGACTTCGTGTTCTGCGGCCCCAGTATGGTTTTCACCAATGTTCGTACTCCACGGTGTTTCTTCCCCAGGAATACGAGCGCGGATTATGCCAGAACTCTGGTGAAGCGCGGAGCGAGTATCGGCGCCAATGCTACGATCGTCTGTGGGGTGACCATCGGAGAATGGGCTTTCATCGGCGCAGGTTCAGTCGTAACCAAGGATGTCCCGGCATATGCTCTTGTGGTAGGAGTTCCCGGCAAGGTGGTTGGGTGGGCTTGCGAGTGTGGTGAACCTTTGCCCAAGTCCGGAGAGTTGATCTGCGCCTTGTGTGGAAGGCGATACGAAGAGATCGGAAAGAACGAACTACGAAAGGTTGGCGACTCGTGAGCGACTTGAAACCCATACCCCTGTTGGATACCTGGCCGGATACCGAGAGTTTGTGGGACGAGATCATGGCGGCCGTGGAGGGCGTCATTCGATCCGGAAAGTTCATCATGGGCCCGGAGGTAAAGGCGTTCGAGGAGCAGATGGCGGCCTACCTGGGCGTAAAGCACGCCATCGGGTGCAACTCCGGCACCGATGCCCTGGTGATGGCCGTGCGCGCGCTGGGTATCGGACCAGGGGACGAGGTTATTACCACGCCGTTCTCGTTTATCGCCACCTCGGAGTGTGTGGACCACGTGGGCGCGAAGGTTGTGTTCGTGGACATCGAACCGGATACATTCAACCTCGATGTCCGTCAGGTCGCCGAAGCGGTGACACCCAAAACGAAGGCAATCATTCCCGTTCACCTGTACGGCCACGCGTGCGAGATGGATTCGCTGATGGAGCTGGGCAAGGCGAAGGGCATTCGCATTATTGAAGACGTGGCACAGGCGTTCGGTTCACAGTACAATGGTCGCAAGGTAGCGTCCATCGGCGACGCGGGTTGTTTGTCGTTCTTCCCCTCCAAGAACCTCGGTGCATTCGGCGACGGCGGTATGGTCGTGACCAATGACGACGCCGTGGCGGAGATGGTGCGCACATTGCGTGTTCACGGCGCGCGCAAAAAGTATTTCAACGAGGTGCAGGGTTACAACTCGCGGCTGGATACCCTGCAGGCCGCCATCCTCGCCGTGAAACTTCCGCACATCGACGAGGCCAACGAGGGTCGGCGGCGCGTGGCAAAGCGGTACAACGAAGGCTTGGCAGGCGTCGCCGGTGTGCAGACGCCGGTGGAAGCACCCTACACAAAGCACGTGTACCACCAGTACACCATACGTGTGAAGAACGGCCGTCGCGACGAGGTGCAGGCGAAACTGAAGGAAGCCGGGGTTCAGA
>Ga0302252_1000188_pt1 | contig 72675 bp, 70 predicted proteins | sample AAG_RA_Leu_MG_FD_193511 | JGI IMG/M metagenome (GOLD analysis project Ga0302252, IMG submission 193511) | Enriched activated sludge microbial communities from anaerobic digester in WTTP, New Holstein, Wisconsin, United States - AAG_RA_Leu | ecosystem: Engineered > Bioreactor > Anaerobic >... | reverse complement strand
TTTCTCGCGCCCTCAATCCGGGATCCCAGTTCCTGCTCCTTGTCCCGGATCTGCTGCAGGAGCGTCCGTTCGGTATCCATCTCCCCTCTCCTGTTATAGTCCGTGCTTCCGTTTCAGGATCGAGGTCACCCCGCACGAGGGTTTCTGAACAGAATGTGATTCCTTATCGTCCTGCTCCCCGTTCCGCAAAAGTCCCTTCGCCTTCAGTGCTGCATCCTCAAGCCGCTTGCGGCAGCGCCCAACTGCCGCGTCCTGCAGTGCACCGATCGTTTTCATGAGGTCCTGTGCCACACCAGCACCTCCGTTGGAATTGATCAATTGCCTATACCGTGCCATGGAGATATAAACCTTGTTGAAGTTTCTCTTTGTCCACCACCCATGGATGGCAATTCATTAAACATCCGGGGTCAGAAGTATATTCATCAACGGGCAGACCCCCCTCCTGTTCGTTTTTGGAGAAGAGACCATGGACATGCTGGCAAACCTCGGGCTTCTTATCATCTTTGTACTCGTGCTCATCCTCCCGTTCCGGGTGAAATGTATCGAATGCAATCTCGAAGCATTTCTCTTTGTCTGCGGTGTCGCCGCGCTGACCCTTTCCGGGTTTATCACCATTCCGGGGGAGCAGACCGGCTGGAGCATCGCGATTGTCGAAGAGGCGCTCTTCTCCTCGCTGAACATCGCAAGCATCTGGGGCATCCCCATCGGCATCGTCCAGATTGTCCTCATCGTCGGTCTCTTCATCTACTTCTTCCACCACCGGATGCAGGAGGCGATTGTCGGTATGGTTGACCGTGTCCCGCTGAAATGGATTGTCTTTCTTCTCATTGTTGTTCTCGGCCTGGTCTCGAGCATCATCTCCGCAATCCTCGCAGCAATCATCCTTGTCGAGATCGTCAATGCCCTGCCGGTTGTGCAGAAAGCCAAGGTGGAGGTGACCGTTGTCTCCTGTTTCTCCATCGGCCTCGGGGCGGGTCTTACCCCTCTCGGAGAACCCCTGTCCACAATCGTTGTCTCCAAGCTCTCGGGCGCCCCGTATTACGCCGGGTTTTCTTTCCTCTTCGACCGGCTGGTCATCTTCATCATCCCGGCCGTTCTTGCGCTCGGGGTTGTCGGGGTCGTTCTCTTCTCCCGGAGCCACACCGGCAATGAGAAACTCGAATGTATTGTCGAGCGCGAGTCGCTCTCCGAGATCTTCCTCCGGGCCGGCAAGGTGTATCTCTTCATCATGGCCCTCGTCTTCCTGGGCGAGGGATTCAAGCCGTTGATCCTTCAGTATATCATCACCATCCCGTCGTCGGGCCTCTACTGGATCAATATCGTCTCTGCGGTTCTCGATAACGCGACCCTTGCGGCAGCAGAGATCAGCCCGGCGCTTTCCGCCCAGCAGATCACGAGCGCCCTCATGGGCCTCCTCATTGCCGGTGGGATGCTCATTCCCGGGAACATCCCCAACATCATCGCGGCCTGCAAGCTCGGGATCACCAGCAGCGAGTGGGCGCGGGTGGGCCTGCCTCTCGGTATGGCGCTGATGGCAGTCTTCTTTGTCATCCTCTTTGTCCCGGCCTGGCTTGGCTTTGCGTGATATTCATGAGGGTGGAGTGCGCAGATCAATGATACGTATGACAGATTCTGGCGGGCGCGAGGTTGCAGGAACGGAAATTGCACAACAGATCGCGAGACTCTCCGATCCCTCTCTTGAAGTCCGCCATGCTGCGGTCACGGCCCTCCAGGAAATCGGAGAGCCGGCGGTTGTCCCTCTTCTCAAGGAACTTGCGGAGGCCACGGACAATGACCGGCGCTGGTATGCAGCAGTTGCCCTCTCTCGGATCGGTATTCCCGCTATTACACCGCTCATTGAAGCTATGAAGGCCACCCCGGCGCAGGCATTCCGGCGCTATGCTGCGGCCGCACTCGGGGATATGGGGGGCATTGCCGTGACCCCGCTCATTGAAGCCATGGCAACCGATGAGGCGGAGCTCCGCGGGTTCCTCTCGCAGGCGCTCTGCCGGATTGGTACCCCTGCCATCGAGCCCCTGCGACAGCGGCTGCATGATGCAGACGAGATTGTCCGGTCCTGTGCCACGCTCACGCTTTGGAAGCTGGGCGAGGCCGGCGTACCGGTCATTGTTGAAGACGCGGGAAAAGAAGACTGAATAAGGGTAAGGGAATTGTGCCCCGGTGATCCGGGGCATGCCAGCAGTTCTATTCTGCCGGGGCTGCCGGCGTTTCACTGGTGACGGCAGGCTGGGTTCCGTGCCCCTTTTTCCGGGAGTCAAGCCATCCGGAAAGTTGTCCTATGAGCGAGAGCACCGCGGGCATGATGAAGATTGCGCCCATCAGGGAGAACCCGACTGCGATCAGGGTCGAGATGCCGAAGTTACTGATGATCGGGAAGGTGGCTAGACAGAGTGCCGAGAACCCGAAGAAGGTGGCAAGGCCCGAGACCGTAATGGCGCTGCCGATCTTCTGGACGCTCTCCTGGATTGCGGCGATCGGATCGTGCAACCGTTCCTCTTCTTCAGCGTACCGTTCCATGACAAGGATGGTGTACTCGGCAGCAACTCCGATGGTCATGGAGCCAAGCGTTGCCGTCAGCGGTGTGTAGGTCAGGCCGATGAGGTACATCATCACCGCGTTCCAGCCAACGACAAAGATGATCGGAATGATCGGGGAGACCGCATGGAGGTGGCGGTACACCAGGATCAGGAAGACAAAGACGAAGATGAACCCGAGCACGGTCATCTGGTCCTTGGACTCCGACATAGACCCAAGGAGGCTGGTGTACAGGTCGAAGCTCCCTGCCGGCACCACCGTGATCCCGATAGGCGGTTCGAGGAACTCGATCTCCTTCTCCATCTGTTCCTTTAAGTCGTTCATCTGGCTCATCTCCATGTCTGAGGTGCTGAACCGGATGATCCCGTTCATGGGGCTGCTGAGGTAGGACTCTTTGGTGCTTACCGGGATCTTGGCAAGAACGGTATCAAGCTCTGCCTGGGTTTTTGGCATCACGCCGGAATTGTACTGGAGGATGTACGTGACAATACTCGTTGCCCCGGTCAGCTCCTTGTGATGCGCGAGCTCATACTCCTGGAACTCCTGTATCCATTGTACCGTGTCGAGGTCGGTCACCCGGGAACCCATGACCATAAGGTCAGCTGTGTCGGTTGCCCCGATGATGCGGGTGACCTTGTCGATGTTGATCTTGGCCGGCATGTCGGAGGGGACAAAGGCGTTCTCATCGGAGCTGACCGGGATGGTCGGGTCGATCTGGAATCCGATGAGGGCCACGAGGCCGGCAATGAGCAGGATCGGGATCGGGTTTTTGGCAATCTTCACCGAGGTGCTGGTCAGGAAATCAGCATACGAGAAGCCGGTCTTCTTTTTGTTCTGTTCCTTGCCGATGATCGTATCGCAGGCATCTGTTCCCACCGCGTAACACTGCCCGGTCTGCGGTTTTGGTTTATAGTTTAAGAGGAGCCCGAGCGTCGGCATGCCAATGCAGGAGAACCAGTAACAGGTGTTGATGCCGATGATGGCAACAAGCCCGAACGAGCGAATCATCGGGACGGTCGAGATGAACATGGCCACGAACCCCATGGAGGTGGCAAGCATTGCGTACAGCACTGCCGGGCCGGTACGGGTTACGGTCATGAAGACGGCGTTGTCAAGCGATCCCTTCCGTGCCTCTTCATCGAACCGGGCATGGAACTGGATGGCGTAATCGATCCCAAGACCGATGAGGACCGGGAATGCGCCGATCACGGCCATATTCAGCGAGATGCCGGCAAGGCCCATGAGCCCGAGTGAGGTGACGAGACCAAGCCCCACGAGAAGCACGGGCATGAACCGGTGGCGGACATAGGCAAACAGGATCCCCATGGTGATGACCATCAGGATCATTGCCCCTCCGATGAGGATGCCCATGTTGCTCGTTAAACCGGCACCCATCTGCTGAGAAAATGCCGGGGAACCGGACATCTCAACGGTAACGCCCGGCGGGACGGGGGAGGTCTTGATGAGGGACTCGATATTTGTCAGCACCGTCTTCTGGACATCCTCGGAAAGCCCGGGCGTGAGCTTGATCTGGACGAGTGTTAAGACATTGGAGGGATAGAGCGTGGAGCGCAGGTCTTCCGGAAGGGCGTTGACCAGCACCAGTGTCTCCTCTTTGGATGTGGGGAGCGAGCCACCGTTGTACGCCTTCAGGTAATCGGTGATGCTCCCGGCGCTCTCAATATTCTGCTGCTGCTTTATATCCTTCTCAAGGTCGTCGATGTACGCCAGCACATCAGGGCTGAGCGGATCGCCGGCCTCGATGATGAGGATGATCGAATCCGCCTTGTACTCCTGGTTGTATTTTGCCTGGAGGGCGCCGGCCGGAGTGTCCTTTTCCACGTAGGTCTCCCACCCGGTCTGCATCGAGAGCAGGGTCATGCCGTAAAAGCCGATGCAGAAGGCGGCAACAAGCAGGCAGGCCACGAGTTTTGGCCTCCTGATGATGGCGTGCGCAATGCACTCGAAGATTTGTTTGATCATAAGCGGACCTCAGCACTGTTGTGGGAGTGGTTCCGTTGGGGGTGGAGCACCTGCTCCTGCGTGAACGTCATGTGCCCTCACTGTGGTTTTGCCTTCCGCAGGTATGCCATGTACCCGATACCGGCTGCGAGGATCACGAGGATGAGCCCTGCAACCAGGATCGTTGTCGGGATTCCGGCAATGGTACCGGTTTTTGCCTGGGTTACCTGGACGGTCACCGGCACCGTGTCGGATTCCTGGCTGGTGCCAAGAGCGTCACGGAACCGGAGTTTGCTGTCGAAGGAGTATGTCCCCGGCTCTGTCTCTCCGCTCACAGCAACCTCGTAGAGGGCAGTTGCGGTCTCCCCCGGGCGGATCTCGCCAAGGTACGCGACCGTACCTTCTGCGGTGACCCCTCCATGGGGGGTGATCCGCGACTGGGTTTCATACACCGTGGTCTTGCCGTTGTTCCGGTAGGTAATCTCTATGGCATCATGCGAACCTGCTGCAACAGAGGGAGCGGGGGATGTCACGGAGAAATTGATCTTGGAGCTGACCGGGATACCCACGGACTCGCTCCTTGAGGTGACGATCTCCCCCTCCCTGTTGGTGTAGGTGACCGAGACATCGACTGGGTAAATCTGGTCGGCCGCATCATTGGATGCGGAAATCTTGAACCGGGAGGAGATGGTGCCGCCGCTCGGGAAATCTCCGACAAACGCGGTGCTGTCGGTTGGGATGACTGCGCTCGACCCGCTCTGGATGAGTTTGACGCTCGCCTTGGTGCCATCTTCGGGGCCGTCGTTCCGTATCTTCAGTACAACATACCCGGAGGTGCCAGCACTGAGCGCGTCAGGGATGGCCTCGACCACCGCGATCTTCACCTCGGGTTTGATCCTGATGGTGACAGGGATGGTCGTGCTGGTCTTCGTGTAGGAGTACTGGTAAGTATCAGCGACCTCCTGCCGCCCGATATCGGGAACCTGGTAACTGATGGTCAGTGGCAGCTGGTACTCACCAATGGTTGCATTCGCGGAGATCTTGGCGGAAAAGCTGACGGTTTTGCCTGCCCCCCCTGCGGGAATGTCGCCGACAAACTGCGGGTCGCTCCTGATGATGACAGCATCGGTCCCGGAGGAGAGCCCGACCGTTGAAAATTTCGCCGTTGTCGGGAGGTCTGCGTACTCAATCGTGCCCTGGTTGAGCTGTTTGAGCGTGCTGACACCGGTGTTCTTGATGAGGATGGTGATGGTTGCATCCTCTCCCGGGGAGTATTCGTTGGTTCCTGTTACGCTGGCAGAGAGCTCCGGGCTGCCCAGAACGTACTTTGTTGCTGCGGAAGCGGGGGCGATGACCGCTGCTGCGCAGACAAAGAGGATTAATGCGACGAGGGCAGTGGTGCCCCACGTCCTGGAAAAACGGGAATGGGCCATGATCTTCCCCGTTACTGGAGTTTCTTCCTGCGGTAGAAATAGAATCCTGCAGCAGCGATGACGACCAGGACCAGCAGGGCCAGGAGTACCGGGTTACCGGTGAGGGTGGAAACGATGTTCTTTGCGGGCACCACTTCAACATTGAGTTTTATGGGGTCCGAGACAACCTGGTTGTCAAGGGAATCGCGGTAGCGGACCTCAGCATCGATACCATATGACTTCACGGTTGCAGCGCCATCAGCGGAAACTAAAAACGATGCTTCCCGGGTCTCCCCGGGTGCAAGGTCCCCTAAGAATGCCGAATCATCGTTGCTGCTGAAGGGGTCGACCATGCTGATGCGGCCGACCGCCTGGTGAGCCGTTGCCCCGCCGGTGTTTTTGAATTGTGCCGTTATCACTTTCTTCTGGCCTGCAGCAATGGTCTGCGGTTCGGAAATAATGGCAAACTTAATTTTACCGCCCACCGGGATACCGATGGATTCGCTGTCGGACGTCACCGTGTCCCCGTCAGTGTTCTCGTATTTTACAAACACGTCGAGGGGGTAGGTCTGCTCCTCAGCACCGGAATCGACAGTTGTCCTGAAGATGGCAGTTGCGGTCCCTCCGGCCGGGAAATCGCCGATATAGGCACTGCCCTCGGTGGGGATGACCGGGCTCCCGTCGTTCCGGGCAATGCTGAGAATGGCCTTCTTCCCGTCCTCGTGGCCGATATTCTTTACGGTCAGAGTCACGTACCCTTCGGTCCCGGCATTCAGGCCGCTGACCTGTACGGACTCCACGTGGAGCCGCACGTCCGGCTTGATCTTGACGGGGATGGTGAGGGTTTCGTTCATGGCTTTGTACCGGTACTGGATCGTGTCGGACCCGTACTGGTCAGCGTTGTAGAGGTAGGTGTACTGCAGGAATACCGGGATCTGGTAGGTTCCGGCCGCAGCGTCGCTCGGGACTTTTACGGTGAAGGTTGCGGTTGCCGTGCTGCTTGCCGGAAGGTCGCCGGTCAGCTGCGGGTCAGACTTCACGATGAGCGGGGTGTTTCCCGCACCAAGGCCGACTGTCAGGAATTTTGCCGTGTTCGGGAGATCATCGCGGTTCACGATATTTGACCGGACGAACTTGAACTGGTTTGTTCCGGTGTTCTGGATCACGATCCCGAGCTGGACTTCTTTTCCGGGGGTGAGCTCGTTGTTCCCGGAGATAGCTGCAGAAAGTTTCGGGCTTCCTGCAAGGTATTGTGTCCCATCCTCTGCACTCACCGGAGCGATTGCAAACAATGTCACGGCAATGCCGGCAAGGAGCAGGAAAGACAGGAGGGTGTGGCTCCTGCTGTTGTGGCACGACGGATTTCCGGTCTTCATGAGGGGACCGGCTGTTAGGATATTTCTCGTTGTCATAGAAGATGCTCGCTGTTTTCCAGATGTCTCACAAGTGTTGAATCCAATTCTATTAAAACCTTTTTCTTATGGGTTATACATATGAATAGTTAATACTAAAATTCCAGCCGGGCGAATCAAGGTTTGAACCTGCCTGTATCAGCGCAGGAGATCCTGCAGCGCATCGATACGCTGGCGCAGGGTATTCTCCCGCTCGGCAAAGACCGTGATGTCTGCAATCGTGATGTAGGTGCTGGTCACGGCACCCTGCCGGGCAGCGGTAACCTTCCCGTGGATAAACCGCGGGATCCCGTCCTTTCTCCGGATCCAGATCTTGAATTCACCGGGGACCCCGGAATCCGGCTGAACGCTTTTAATAATCTCTTCTATCTTCGTCTTCTCGGAAAGCGGGATGAGGCCCGCATCGGCCATTCCCCCGGACACGTCCTCTACGACAATTGTTCCGTGGAGTCCCATGGTCATCATCTCGTCGTCTGAATAGCCGGAGATCTCGTTGATGCGGTGGTTGGTATACACAACCTTGTCGTTCTCGACAATGATGAGCCCGTCCTGGATATTCTCTGCCATCATCCGGAACCGCTGCTCACTCTCGCGGACTTTTGCCTCCTGGCTCTTTAGTTCCGTGATGTCAGTAAAGACGACGAAATTGAAGAGGATGCTCCCGTGCCGGACGGCATTAATTCGGACATAGACAAACCGTTTCTCGCCATCTTTCCTGATGATCCACATCTTGAGATCGCCCGGGGACTCCGGGTGCGATTCAATGTCCCGGATCCTTCTCGTCACTTCTTCACGGCATTCCTGCGGGATGATGGAGAGTGTGTCCATGACCCAGAGCTCCTTGAATGAATACCCGGTTATCTCGGCAATGCGACGATTTGCGTAAACTGTCTTCCCGTTCTCGAGGATAATAAGCCCATCCCGGATATTCTCTGCCATCATCCGGAATCGCTCTTCGCTCTCCCGGATTTCCCGCTCGGCAAGGATATGCTCTGTCACATCCTCAAGGACCAGTGTGATCCCTTTTCCCCCGTCATCAAATACCGTGGGGATGCACTTCTGGTGGAAGATCCGCTCCCCCTTGTCTTTCACAAGAAAGGTAACTGTTGTCTCGGCCTCTTTTTTTTCCTTTGAGACACTGTCCAGCAGCTCGTGGACATCCACTTCGGGAGACTGAAGAAACGAGATATTCTTCCCTACGGTGTCTTCTCTTGGGAGGTTGAGAAGGGTCAGGAAATTGTTATTGACATCGACAATCCGGAACTCGTTATCCAGCACCATGATGAGCTCTTTTGAATAACTCAGCATGGCAGAGAGCGGGACGCGCTGGGAGAGCGTGTACACCTTTGCCATACCATAGGTGCGCATGTCGACCTGCCCGGAGATGAGGAGGATGTCCAGGTAGCGCCCGATGGTATTCTTGTTCTTTTTGAGCGCTTTGGAGATATCGGTGACACTCATGCCATTTTGGTTCTTCTTCAAAAGTTCCCGTATTGCACCGAGTTCCTGCTGGTAATCCTGCATCATGGTCGTGAACATGCCCGAAGGCGTTGTAGGTACTCTATTGGTCTCCAAAATTTATAATTGTTATGAATCATCAAAATGTATAATCAATTTGTAGATAATTTAAATAGTAACAACGATAACACTACTATGTAGTGTCTGCGGCATATCCTGCTGCAACCCTATCTCAAAGGATTAAAAACCTAATAATCAGGAGTAATTTGTATGGTGTCTGTTGACATTATTTCCCGTGGATTGGAAAACGTAGTGGCAGTTCTTCCTGCCATCATCGGTGCAGTGATTGTTCTTCTTCTTGGCTGGATTGTCGGACGCGTGCTGGGCAAGGCGGTCCGGATCATCATCGACAAGGCCATGGCCGCTGTATCAACTGCCCCCGTGATTGGGGAATCGGAAGTTGGGAAGACCGTGGCAACATCGCATGTGTCGCTGGGCTATCTGGGTGACATCACCATGCGCTGTGTTGTGTACCTTATCGCGATCCTTGCAGCAGTCGACATCCTCAACCTCGACTACCTCAGCAAGTTCATGGCACAGGTCCTTGAGTACATCCCGCATGTCGTCGCATTCGTGATCATTCTCGTTGTGGGGATCATCCTTGTCGATTATTTCATCGACTTCTTCAGGAACTACTCGCAGACCTCGAAGATCGAAATGGTCACCCCGGTCCTCCTCCTCCTCCGGCTCTTCCTGTACTTTGTTGTTGTCATGCTGGCGCTCTCGCAGCTGCTCCTTGACCTCACGATCATCTACACGATCATCACACCCATCTTCTGGGGAATCGGCATCGGCCTTGGCGCTTCGATCGCCATCGTTGTCTGGTTCGGCATGAAGAACCGCAGCGAGCAGTTCATGGAAAAGGTACTGGAATCGATCTCGAAGTAAGGAACCGGGAACTCAGGCATCCCCTCAAAGGACAGGGGCTCTGTTCCCCTCTCTTTAATACTCTCCCTTTTTTCTATGTCTTCCTGTAGAACATTCCCGCCGTGCCGGACCATCGCGGACGGTAGCCGGAACTATTGTTCTCCTCTGGCAACATTCATCATGGCAGACCACGCAATACTTTTCAAGCACCATGATCCCTGAAAGGGAGGTCTCCCATGACAGGAGACCGGCGGATCTCTCACGGGCAGGGGTCCGCACCCGGATATGAACTCATGGAGATCCTATCATGAACAGGAACTATACGTATCTCATTTTCCTTCTTGTCGCAGCATGCCTGGTCGTGCCCGTGATGGCCGATGAAGGGAACGTCACGAACACCACGGTTCCCACGACCAGTGAAACAACCATTGTTACAACAGAGACCACCGTCCTTCCGACAACCGCTGTGGAAACAACGGCCACCACCGCAGTGCCGACAACCACTACCGCGGCCCCGACAACGACTGCCACGACCGTCCCGGCAACAACCGTAACAACGGTCATTCCCACTTCAACCCCGACAACCGGGGGCGTGTTCGTGGCATCATCCCCGCCAGGCGCTGCGATCCTCATTGATGGGGTATATCATGGCACCACCCCGGCAACTGTACCCGGGCTTGCGCCGGGAAACCACCTGATCCGCCTCTCCCTGAGCGGCTACATCGATTATGAAGGAACCATCTATGTCATCGCAGGCCAGGAGACCACCGAATACGGGACGCTCCATCCCATGAGCAGTGGCTCCCCGCAGATCATTGTCGCCACGCCATCGGCGCCTCCCGTCACCACTGCACCGGTAGTAACAGCCCAGCCGGTTACCACAGAACCCTCTTCTGAGAGCCCGCTGGAGAACCCGACGGTGCTTGCTGCACTGATTGGTATCGTCACCGCATCGATTGGCGCCGGTGCATCCATCTTCACGCACAAGGCAAAGACAGAAGCGGCGAAAAAGGAAGAAGAACCAAAGAAAGAATAACCGTGCGGATGTTTCAGGGTGCCTGATACCCCCACCTGATTATTTTTTTTTACCTTTCCCACCATCCTAAATCCTGGATAATATCCCCGCAGCCAGGACCGGCTTTCAAAGCCTACCTCCTGAATCAGCACTCATAAATTCCCTTACGGCCCATCCGTAGATATGCTCAAGCTCTCGCCCGTGATGGAGGCCTACGAGAAGTCCCTGCTGGACGGACTCCATCAGCAGATTGCGATAGCAAAAGAAGCGCGTTTGCGGGGCCTCGACCCCAGCACCGATGTCGAGATCCCGATTGCAAGCGACCTCGCGGACCGCGTGGAGGTCCTGACCGGGGTCAGAGGCGTTGCAGCCCGGATCCGTGAACTTGAGGCAACGATGTCCCGCGAGGAGGCTGCCCTCCGGATCGGTGACGACTTCGTTGCCCGGAGGTTCGGGGAAAAGGACATCATGGAGGTGCTCGACCACTCCATCCGCGTTGCCATGGCGCTCCTGACAGAAGGCGTTGTATCCGCCCCCACGGAAGGGATCGCCAAGGTCTCGCTCGGTAAGAACGACGACGGGACCCAGTACCTGATGATCTTCTATGCCGGCCCGATCCGGAGCGCCGGCGGCACTGCGCAGGCCATGTCGGTGCTGGTCGGCGATTACGTGCGCCAGAAGCTGGGGATCAACCGGTACATCGCCCGGCAGGAGGAGGTGGAGCGGTACGTGGAGGAGATCCGGCAGTACAACTCGATCATGAACCTCCAGTACCTCCCAAGCGAGGCCGAGATCCGGCTCATTATCGAGAACTGCCCGGTCTGCATCGATGGCGAAGCAACCGAGCAGGAAGAGGTCTCCGGCCACCGAAACCTGGAACGGGTGGAGACGAACGTTGTCCGGGGCGGCATGGCGCTTGTCATCGGAGAAGGGATTGCCGGTAAGGCCCGGAAGCTCAAAGGCCGGGTCGAGAAGATGAAGATGGAGGGCTGGGACTGGCTCGACAAGCTGATCGCCGGTGCGGCCAAGAGCGGGGATGGCGGGAAAACTGCCGGCATCAAGCCGCTCGACAAGTACCTCCGCGATCTCATCGGAGGCCGGCCGGTCTTTTCCTACCCGATGCGAAAAGGGGGTTTCCGGCTCCGGTACGGGAGGTCCCGGAATACCGGGTTTGCCGCTGCCGGGATGCACCCGGCGACACTCTATATCCTTGGAGAGTTTCTCGCAACCGGCACGCAGATGAAGACCGAGCGGCCCGGCAAGGCCTGCGGGGTCGTGCCGGTGGATACTATCGAAGGCCCGACAGTGCGGCTCCGCGAGGGCAGCGTGCTCCGGATCGATGACGAGGCCACGGCAAAACGGCTCGGCCCGGGTATCGAGAAGATCCTCGATGTCGGTGAGATCCTCATCTCGTTTGGGGAATTCCTGGAGAACAACCACCCGCTGGTTCCCGCCGGGTATTGCGAGGAATGGTGGCAGCTCGATGCCGGGGAAGGAGTCAAACCCCCGAAGGATGAGAAAGAGGCCCTGGAGTATGCCCGGAACGGGGGATATCTCCACCCGGCCTGGACGTGGTTCTGGGACGACATCACTGCCGACAAGATCCGGGCAATTGCAGAATACGTGTCCGCAAAAGGGGCGCTGAAGGAAGATGGCCTCCACATCCCGAACGATCCTGCCATCAAGGCCGCTCTTGAAGAGATTCTCCTCACCCACGACGTCCATGAAGACGGTATCGTCATCCACACGCACCTCGCATTCCTTGCCGGCCTCGGGCTGGACGAGAACCTGAAGAAGCGCGATAGCTGGAAGACTGCTCCTGCTGATGCAGCCCCGCTGGATCTCGTAATGCACCTCTCCGGCCTGAAAATGCGGTCCCGGTCCGGGACACGAATCGGCGGTCGCATGGGCCGGCCGGGGAAGTCGAAACCCCGGAAGATGAACCCGCCACCCCATGTCCTCTTCCCGCTCGGGGACTCAGGCGGGGCCCGGCGCTCCTTCCAGTCAGCCTCAACGCATACCGCGGAGATTGATGCAGACAACGTAGACCTCGACTTCCAGAAAGAAGGGGGCATCATCGAGATCGAAGTGGGACGACGACGGTGCAGCCAGTGCGGCGAGATCACCTACATGAACCGCTGCGGGAACTGCGGGGGGCATACGATCGCTCTCTTCACCTGCTCAAAGTGCGGTCACGAGCTCACGCAGGACCGGTGCCCGAACTGCGACGCTCCGGCCCTGTGCAGCCAACGGATCAGCCTGAACGTGAAGGCGGAGTACGCAAAGGCAATGGAGCGGATGGGCCTTAAGACCGACAGCATCGCGCTCGTCAAGGGGGTCAAGGGCGTCATCTCGCGGGAAAAGACGGTTGAGGCAATGGAGAAGGGGATCCTGAGGGCGCAGCAGAACGTCTTTGTTTTCAAGGATGGGACAACCCGGTTCGACATGATCGACCTGCCCCTCACCCATATCCGCCCGGACGAGGTCCGCGTCCCCGTGGAGAAGATGCGTTCGCTCGGGTACACGAAGGACACGCACGGCTATGATCTCCAGAACGGTTCTCAGGTCGTCGAACTCCACGCGCAGGACATCCTTGTCTCCGATTCCTGCGCCGAGTGGCTGGTCAGTGTAGCGAAGTTCATGGATGAACTGCTCGTCAAGTGCTATGGCCTCGAACCGTTCTACAAGGTCAGCAAACCCGATGACCTTATCGGACATCTCGTCATCGGCCTTGCCCCGCACACGAGTGCCGGTGTCCTTGCGCGGATCGTCGGGTTCACCCGGGCAAACGTGGGATATGCCCACCCGTTCTTCCATGCCGCCAAGCGCCGGAACTGTTTTTACGGTGACACGGAGATCGAGGTCAACGATGGCAGCAGGTGGGAGAAGCTGCCGATCCGGAAGTTCGTGCTGGAGAACTTCGACCTTACCCGCCCGGGCCTTGACCGGCTCGGCACCTATTACTCGGACCCGGCCCGGCCGTTTTACACCCGTGCCGTGGACACCACCGGCCAGATCCGGCTCCGGAAGGTGACCTCAGTATCGGTCCACCGGGCCCCCCAGACACTGATCCGGTTCACCACCTCCCGCGGAAAGGAGCTGGTCGTCACCCCCGACCATGCGATGCTGGTCTGGGACACGGGCTATCTCCGCAAGCTCAGGGCAATGGAGCTCAAGCCCGGTGATGCAGTACCTGTCTTCGAGGGCTCTTGCGTCATCTCCGATACGATCAAGCTGGCCGAACAGGTCCCTTCCCCTGAGGAACGCGTCTACTGCCTGACGGTTGCTGACGACCACACGCTGGTGGCAAACGGCATCTTCACCGGCCAGTGCGATGGCGACGAGGACTGCATTATGCTCCTTCTCGACGGCCTCATCAACTTCTCGCGTTCATTCCTTCCGCAGAACCGGGGTGGCTCTATGGATGCGCCGCTTGTGCTGACCAGCCGTATCGACCCGGCCGAGATCGACAAGGAAGCCTTGAACGTGGATGTCTGCGAGCGGTATCCGATCGAGGTCTACACGAGCGCCCTTGCCTACGCGGAGCCAAAAACGATCGTCAAGCTCATTGACCGCGTGGAGAACCGGCTCGGGACCCCGGCCCAGCTCGAAGGGTTCCAGTTCACTCACGACACCTCGGATATCTCTGCCGGGCCAATCGAATCCATGTACACCCAGATGAAGACCATGACCGACAAGCTCGGCGCAGAACTCGAACTTGCCGAGAAGATCCGGGCCGTGGATGCCGATGACGTGGCAGAGCGGGTTCTGAATACCCATTTCATTCGCGACCTGATGGGAAACCTCTCGGCCTTCTCCAAGCAGAAGTTCCGGTGCACGAAGTGCAACACAAGCTACCGCCGCATGCCGCTTGCCGGCAAGTGCACGAAGTTCAAGGGCAAGGGGATCTGCAATGGCAACATCATCCCCACCGTCCACGAGGGCTCTGTGAAGAAGTACCTTGAGATGTCCCGCGAGATCTGCCGGAAATATCATATTTCAGAATACACCAAGCAACGGGTGGAAGTGATCGACCTCGCGATCGAGTCCACATTCGGCGAGGAGAAGCAGCAGCAGCTTGGGTTGGCGGACTTTATGTAGTCGAAGGTCATCAGACCTGAGACTGGAGAAGAACGCATAAGCGTTCTTCGACCAACGGAGGGTCGAAGAGCCAATGGCTCTTCTCCCACTCGACCACCTTATGATAGTCTCGGATTCATCAAACCTGATGCCCCCCAACCTTCCGGATCCAATTTCCCTTCTCCCAGACCCTTAGATCGTCGTGATCCCCGCCATGATGAGGGAGAAGAGCACGAGATCGTAGACACCATGCGCAATGGCGCTCGTCGAGGTGTTGGTGTACTGCCGGAGTACACCGAAGCACAGACCGATGAGGAAGACTTCGATCACACCGTCCCACGCGTACTGGTACGCATGCAGGGATGCAAAGACAAGGGCTGCAAGGAGGATACCGAACCGGGGCTGGATCACACCACGAACCGAGAGTTCTTCCCCAAACCCCGCGGCGATTGATGCCACGAGTGCTGCAAGCGGCGTGAAGGAGGCGATGAACAGGTTGTTCACCAAAGCCTCGTCCGTCACCGTGATACCGCAGGCAACGAAGAGCTGCACCAGGAGATCATCGATGACGGTAAAGGCTCCAACGAGCAGGATGCCTGCTGCTATCCCGAGGGCAACCTGCCGGGCGGAAGGCCGGACCAGGCCAAGACGTGAGAGCGTTGCCAGAAGGTCTTTTCTGACCCAGAGCCCGACAAAGAAGAACGAGGCAACGGTTGTCCAGATGAGGGTGAAGATGTCGAGTTTCACGCTGGAACCCGGCTCCTCGCTCCCGATACCAAGGGCTTCCTGCAACCCGGCATCCAGGAACGGAGCATTGCCGGTGACAGCCAGCGGGACCACCGGAAGAACGATGAGCGCGATGACACAGACAAGACCGATGGTATGGGCAAATGAATCCGGGTTGAACGGGAGGACGCGGGACAGGAGTTCCCGCAAACGGCGGGAGAAGCCAAGGAGACTGGCAAGGACCGCCCCGAGCGAGACGAGGAGTACCAGGCCCATCGATTTCGGAGGCTGCGTTTCAAGGTACGCGTCGAGGGCGGCTTCGTCACCGGTGAGACTGATGACCGGTGCAAGAGTGATCATAAGGGTCACGGCCCAGATACTGAAGAGGATACCAAGGAGCCAGAGGACTGCGGTGTACCGGGCCCAGCGGTACGTCTCCCCGGTATAGGCGAGGAAGGCGAGGATGACAAAGGGTGCTACCATTCCGCCGGCAAGCACGAACTCCCCGAGGTCGCCGCCAAGGACATCAGAACCTGAAAGCGCCAGCAGGATGAGGAAGAATACGATTACCGGGACTGCGATGAGGAGATCGCGGTAACGGCCCTGCCACAAGCGCTCAATCACGCTCATCTAATGGGGACATTTTGGTAATTAAGGATGTGGGAACCGGGAATTCCTGGCGGGATTTTGTGTCCTGTGAAAGCCTTTTACTCTCCTCTCCCCCATACTATTCTGCGCGAGAATATCTAAGTGGCCAACAGAGGCAGACTCAAGATCTGTTCCCGAAGGGGTTCGCAGGTTCAACTCCTGCTTCTCGCATCTTTTCCTGAACGATTTTTCCAAATCCTGACCAGTTCTTGAAAAAATGGCTGAAACTGCATGGCAGTTTCACCTGCCGCTTGAGAGCGGCATTTTCAAACGCGATCGTTTTTTTTTCAATTTTACCCTGCCCGACCCCCCTTTTCAGGCATGCAAAAAGCACCATAATTTCGTGTGGAATCTTCGAAGTAAAACTTCCCTAAAAACCTTCCACAGGAAGCGATTGGGGGTCGGGCAGGGGAAGGATTTCATTCCGGTTTTCTTTCGCGCGAAAAAAATTTCAAACCGGAAAATTTTTTGAAAACCGTGAGTCAGATACGGTCGTTCATGAGCAAGCAATCCGGCAAAAAAACCGGTCAAAAAAGAAGTGTCTTATTGTGCGGTCTCTTTTGCATTGAGCCGGGCGGCGATGATGAAATCGTTGAGAGTGAGTCCGCCGGCAGGGTACGTATACAGGGAGACATCGACATACCGGGACTCCCGCATGCAGACATCCGGGAAATGTCCCTCTTCTGTGGCAAGGGCTGCGATCTCGCCAAAGAACGCAATGCAGGCCGATGCATCAGTCAGGGTGAAGGTTCTGGATATGTGGCCATTTTTTAAGGTCCAGCCCGGCACCTGCGCAAGGTATTCGAGGGTATCCTTTCTCGTGAGGGGCGGGGATCCGGCTTTATAAGTTGTGCACTTCTGGTGTGCGAGTTCCATGGTTATCACTTCTGTGTGCCGGCAAAAAAAGTTTCTCCAAGGGAGCCGGCAAGCCGGATGCTCCCATGGCACGAAATTGATTCTGGTTATGCGGCTGCAACGGCGGGCTGCGATTTTCCGGCCTGCACCTGCATGACCACCATGACGATGAGCGAGATCGGGAGGGCGATTACGATCGGGTCAACAGCAGTCCAGGGTGCACCAAGGAGCGTGACCTTCCCGAAGAGTGCCTGGCAGAGACCCAGAGGTTTTGCCTCTGCCGCATGGAAGAACGCCGTCCAGGCAAACCAAGCCACGGCCCCGCTGACCATGCTGTACAGTGCGGCCCTTGTCGAGGGAACCTTTGCATAGACACCCACCGCAAATGCCGGTAGGAATGCACAGGCGCAGAGCCCCATGAACATGGCGGTGGCCCGGGCGATGATGCTGATCGGCAGGAGGAAGGCAAGGATGGTCGAGAGTACCATCATGATGACGATACCGGCCTGGTGCGCCTTCATGGAAAGTGCACACTCTTTCCCCCGGCCCCACAGGTCGCAGATGAGCGCAGTTCCCATCGCGTGGTAGAGGGCCGAGAGCGTGGACATCGCAGCCGAGAGCAGCGTCAGCATGAAGATGATGACAAAGATGTCGGGCATGGCCTGGTTGATGAAGAGCGGCATGATGGCATCCACATTACCCCCGGCAGCATCGATGGCGATCTTCCCCGAGGTCTGGTAGAAGTACACGTTGGAGAGCGCACCGACCGTGAAGGCAACCCCGGTCATCATCAGGATGAACGGTCCGCCGACAAGGATCGCCCGGTTCAGTGACTTATCATCCTTAGCCGTCATGAACCGGACCACAAGCTGCGGCTGGGCAAGCACACCGATACCCACGCCAAGGACGAGGGTGGTGATGACCGTGAACCAGATCGGGGATCCCAGGTCCGGCATGGTTGTCCAGCCGGTCATGCCCTGACTGGCAAGGGCCGTTGGAACAAGGTCTGCCATATTGGTAAGAGCGGTCGTTCCGGTAGTCCATCCCCCGACTGCCACCAGCGTGAGAGCGAGCAGGACGGTCATGCCGATCAGCATGATGGTGCCCTGGAAGGCATCGGTGTACATGACCGCGATGAGGCCCCCGAAGACCACATATCCTGCGGTAATGACGGCAAAGAGGATCAGTGAAGTCGTGTAATCGATCCCGAGCGTGGACTCGATGAACCGGGCACCCCCGATGAGGATTGCGGCGGTGTAGATCGGCATCGAGATGACGATGATGAACCCGGCAATGTACTGGAGCATCGGAGACTTGTACAATTTGCACATCAGGTCCGGGAACGTAACAGCCGAGAGCCGGTGGCCGATCTCCCGGGTCTTCTTGCCGAACAGGACAAACGCGAGCAGGATGCCGACGCCGATATTTAAGACCGTGAGCCAGATCAGGCTCATCCCGAGGTTTGCCGCCTGTCCCCCGAACCCGATGATGGCGGACGTGGAGATGAACGTTGCACCGTACGAAAGGGCGATGATTACCGGGTGGCTGCACCGGCCGGCAACCAGGTAGTCCTCGGAGCTTTTCGTCTTCTTGTACCCGAGGTAGCCGATGACAAGGGTTGCTGCAAGGTAGATGAGCACCAGCGCCGTCATCGTCAGGGCATTAACTGCCATTACCGCCGTCCCCCTCGTTCCAGTACAGCCAGCCGTACACGATACACGCCAGAGCTAAGCCGATGGACAGCCCATAGCCGAGCACTATCTGTAAATCAGGAATTCCAAAGAGCATAGAAAAACCTCTGGTAAACTCTTCATTGCGACAATACACGGGGACCAAACAGAACGACGGTCCCCTATCTAAAGAAGAATGCGTAGCACGGGCTCGTGAAAGAAACAGTAAAACAAGCCCCTTGCAACCTCATTGTTTACCGGATCTTAATCTGAAGACCACTCTATATAACGGTTTTCAATTATACGCTGGTGCACATCCCTGAACAATGCTATGTTGTAGCACGGAATCCCATGGCCGCGCAAAAGACCATATCGGTAGCGGCTTAACCCTCATTCAGGTACAACCGTGACATCCGTCTTCTCCACCCTGCACGAGTCTCTCCGGCAGGTGCTCTCCCAGCGGCTTGGCTGGTCGGAACTCCGCGAGGTGCAGGAGCGGGCCTGCATCGCCATCTCGGAAGGGAACGACACGCTGGTCATCGCCCCCACGGCCGGGGGAAAGTCCGAGGCCGCCCTGATACCGGTGATGGACGCGGTCCTGAAAAATGGCCTGCCCGGTGTGGCCTGTATCTATATCGCACCCACAAAAGCGCTGATCAATGACCAGGAAGAGCGGTTCTCTGCATTCTGCCTGCCGGCATCGTTGTCAGTGATGAAATGGCATGGCGATGTCAAAAAAGGGGGGCGGTCATGGAAAGGGGAGCCACCCCATTTCCTGATGATCACCCCCGAGTCGCTCGAAGTCATCCTGCAGGAGCGAATGCTCTCACAGGATCTCCGGCAGGTGCGTTTTGTCATCATCGACGAGCTCCACGCATTCGTGGAGACCGACCGCGGCGTCCATCTCAGGGTGCTGCTGGACCGGCTGGACGTGCTTACCGGGCACAAGATCCAGCGGATCGGCCTCTCTGCCACGGCCGGGAACCCGCAGGAGATCCTCTCCTGGCTCTCCGAGGGGAGGCAGGGCCGGAACCTGGTCGAGGTAGCCCCGGCACCCAGAGAGAAACACTTCTCGTTCATCATCGAGCCGGATGAGGACAGGAGGACGAGTGCGCTGGTGGGTGTGGTTTCCGGGAGAAAGGCACTGGTCTTTGTCAACAGCCGGAGCGGTGCCGAGCACCTCATGAAAGCCCTCTCCGGGCGGGTGCGTAACCTCCATATCCACCACTCGTCACTCTCGCCGGAGATGCGGAGGAAGGCCGAGGATGCGTTCCTGTCCGGGGACGGGGCCTGCATCATCTGCACGAGCACGCTCGAACTCGGGATTGATATCGGAGACCTGGATGTTGTGGTCCAGGTGGGCCCGCCGGATACCGTGTCGTCCTTCCTCCAGCGGATGGGCCGGAGCGGGAGGCGGGGACGCCCGGCGTTCGTTGTCTTTGTACTGGAAAGCCCCTGCCAGCTGCTCTGCAGCTGTGCTATCATCGAATGTGCCATCGACCGCAGGATTGAGGACCTCCACCCGCCGGAGCAGCCCTATAATGTCCTCCTCCAGCAGCTCTTCCTCACCCTTATGAGCGGGCGTATAGGCCGGGGAACCCTTATGAAAACCCTCCTTGCCCGGCCGGCTTTTTCCGGGATCCAGAAGGTAGAGCTGGAACACCTGATCCGGCATCTCATCAACGAGGGGTACATTGCAACCGACGGGGAGATGCTGATGCCCGGGACCGAAGCGGAGCGGGTGCTGGGGCGGTCGAACTGGAAAGACCTGTACTCGGTCATTCCCGGCGGCGGGGAGTACCGGGCCATGACGCCTGACGGTGAGGCCGTGGGGAAGCTCGATGCGCGTTTTGTCAACAGCCACAGCGATGGCGATGTGACGCTGGGTGGAAAGACCTGGTCGATGGTGAAGTGCGACGAGGGCCACAACATTGTGGTTGTTGTCCCGTCAGGTGCCGGTGGGGCCCGCACCTTCTGGAGGGGCAGTGGCGAAGCCGGGTTCTCCGGTCTCATCTGCGAGCGGGCAGGGGCTATCCGCAAGGAAGGAACAACCCGGCTGCCGCTTGGGGCTCCCGAACGTGAAGTTCTCCAGAAAGCCCTGCAGGCAATTCCGGAGGGGGTGGACGGGGACGGTCTCTTTGTGAGAGAAAGGAAGCGGGCCGGAAGGAGGATCATGGAGGTGTACTCCTTCCATGGCAGCAGGTTCAACCGGGTCCTTGCCCCCCTCCTTGCCCACTGCCTGGGAGAGAAGGCCCGGGTCAGTTCCGGCGATTTCCTCCTTCGGGTCTCGGGTGCAGGGAAACATGACTCGATTGCCCGGGTAATCGCTGCACTGGAGGCAGTCCGGGTCTTGAGTACTGGAGAGATTGCAGATATCCTCCCGTCGCCACAACGGGATGCCTGGAAATTTTCCGGGCTCCTCTCAGATCCTCTCTTTCGGAAGACCGTCCTTCCGGACTATTACCATATTACCGGGTTCAAACGAAGGTTCGCGGGGATGCCAGTCACTGCGCTTCCTCCCAGTGCCCCGGGGCCCGGCACGGGGGAGTGACCCGGCCCCTCTACCGGGAAGGACGGATCCCTTTTTGTTATGCGGCGGAAAACAGATCATATGCAAAAATGGCTCGCCTTTATCGCCCTTGTTGCGGTCCTGGTGCTTGTCGCGGGGTGTGTTGAGGAGACCCCCACTTCACCGTCTTCAACACCGGTTCCGGCAACAACCGTCAAACAGGTAACCTCTCAGAAAACCCCGCTGCCGGTCGCAACCACCATCCCCCCCACGCCAACGCTCACGCCAACAGAGCTCACTGTCTCTATCTACGACACCGGTTTCTCACCCAAAGAAGTCACGATCAAAGTGGGATCGCAGGTCCGGTGGGTCAATGCTGACGAAGGACCCCACCGGGTGAGTTTTGTCACGGGCGGGTTTACGGCATTCCTGCTCGCCCCCGGCCAGTCCTCAAGCCAGAAATTCACCCGACCGGGCGTGTATGATTACAGCTGTATTATTGCCCCGACCATGCAGGGCAGGGTAACGGTAGTAGAATAGAACGATCCCCGGGCAATCCTCCCCTTTTTCATTTTTCCCCAGCGATTCGCAAAAGCAGCCGGAGTACCAGGCCTGATGGCAATTGTGTAAGCGCGGTCATAAAAAGACGTTATGAAAGGTGGCCAGCGCCAGGGAAAAAAAAGATTTAGAGCCGCCGGGGTTACAGCCCGACAAGACGGAGGATGGCACCCACGAGGATACCGAACATGGAGGTTGACGCCGAGAGCATCCCGAGCAGGATATACCCGGCGATTGCCCCGATCTTCAGGGGCATGTAGGTGCGGTTCAGGTTCAGCCTGCGGATGGCACGGAATGACTTTGCGTCAGCAGATATGGAGGGTTTGTTCTGTTTGATCCGGAGCATCCTTTGTTCACCTGTTCCCGGCCGCTGCCCGGCTTCCTGTGGGCAGCAACCTGTACTGATCATATATTATGAACTTTCGATATTTATGGCTTTGGAACGAGCAATAAAAGAGAAAATCAATTATATGGATTTTTTACAAAAAATTCAACCAGTATGGGAATATTTTTCGGAATTTTCGGGAGAAGAGATTTGCATTGCTGCACCACCCTGCGAAAGGGAGCGGAAATGCAGGATGAAGACACGTGAAAACGCCGAGGGGGAGAGTTGAACTCCCGAGGCGCGAAGCGCCAGTAGCTTTCGAGGCTACCGCCTTTCCGGGCTAGACTACCTCGGCACCCGGTTCTCTACTTTTTCTGTATCGATCTATCTAATAGTTTTCTGAATGAAAAAAAGGGATTTGGTGGTTCCCGTTACATATGGGGAGCAGCACCGGCCTTGCCACCCTGCTGGGTTATCATCATGTCATCGACACGGATGAGCATGATGGCTGTTTCAGATGCGCTCTGGATGGACTGGCGCTTGGAACGGAGCGGCTCGATGACGCCCTCGGCCAGCATGTCAACGACCTTGCCCTGGTACACGTTCAGGCCGTGGTTCTTCTTGCCCTTTGCATGGGCGTTCTTGAGTTCTACGATCTTGTCGATGGGGTTGAAGCCGGAGTTCTCGGCAAGTGCCCGCGGGATGGACTCGTAAGCGGTTGCATAGCCCTCGATGGCGAGCTGGACACGGCCGCCAACGCTCTGGGCATAGTCGCGGACCTTCATGAGCAGCTCGGTCTCGACTGCTGCACCACCAACAACATAGGTCCCGTCTTCCATGGCATCCATGACAACGCGGGTCCCGTCAACAACCGCCCGCTCGAGCTCGTCCAGAAGGTAGTCGCTCGTCCCCCGGAGGAGGATGGTGATGGTCTTGGGATTCTTGCAACCGGAGATCCTCGTGACATTTCCTTCCGTGTCTTCCTCGACAAGGTCGGCAGTTCCGAGATCCTTTGCAGTCAGGGCGTCCGGCTTTGCAACAATGTTTGCATTGAGTGCCCGGGCAGCATACTTCATGTCCTTCTCGGGAACGTCTTCGATGGCAAGGACTCCTGCCTTTGCCAGGTAGAACTGTGCAATATCGGAGATGCCTTTCTGACAGAGGAGGACATTTGCGCCGCTGTCAATGACGAGGTCGGCAAGTTTCTTCAATGCCCCGCGTTCCTGCTCGGAGAATGCGTTCACCTGCTCAGCGGTGGAGATCTTGATCTTTGCCTTGACCTGGGTCTTTGTTATCTCGAGCGGGGATGCGATGAGGGCAACCTTTGCCTTCGGGATCTTCTTTGGCATCCCGTCGTTGACACGGACCTTGTCGATCACAACGCCGCGGATCAGCTCGGCATCGTCCATTGCCTGGCCCTTCTGCTTCTTGATCATGACATCTTCTTCGTCAACAACGATCTTCCCGTTCGCCTTCTCGGCAACGGCCATGACCGCATCGACGATGATGCCGTCCAGCTTATCCTTGACCTGCTCAACCGACTTGCCGGTGATTGCCGTGTCGGTGATCTTCAGGAGGGTCTTCCGGTCGGTTGCATCGACCTTGTGGGAGAGGCCGGTTGTTATCTCAATGGCCTTCTCCATGCCCATGCGGTATCCCTGGGCAATAACGGTCGGGTGGATGCCCTGTTCGAGCATGATCTCGGCCTGTTCCATCAGCGCGCCGACAAGGATGATTGCAGTGGTTGTCCCGTCGCCGACTTCATCGTCCTGCGTGTGGGCGACCTCGATGACCATCTTTGCGCCGGGGTGCTGAACGGCGATCTCGCTTAAGATCGTTGCCCCGTCATTCGTAATGACGATGTCCCCCGTGGAGTCGACAAGCATCTTGTCCATGCCCCGGGGGCCAAGGGTCGACTTCACGGCGCCGGCAATTGCCTTTGCGGCCGCAATATTCGAGCGCTGGGCTTCTTTCCCGGTATTACGCTCCACATTTTCTTTTAAAATGATAATTGGCTGTCCAGATAGCATAATGGATCCTCCGATGTTGTAAAAGGTGGAATTGAACTTCTATATAAATTATATGGTGTAAGTCCGGAACAGGAAGGGACTACACCGGAGATACCTTGTAGAGAGAATAGACCGGGACGCCATCGATATCCTTGATGCCGCGCTTGTCAAAGATGACCCAGATCGCAACAGGGGTCGCGTTGTGCTTCTTGAGGTACCGGACAACCTCCTTCATGGTATTGCCTGAGGTGATGACATCGTCAACGATGATGCAGCGTTGGCCGCTCACCGGAGCGAAGTTTCCGCTGATAGACCCCGTGGGTTTGTCGCTCTGGCTCTGTTTGGCCGGGTGGTAGATGGCGAGCTGGGCTGCTTCCTGGACTGCAATCAGAGTCGCAAGCGGGATGCCCGAGAGAGCAATCCCCACGATCACGTCAGCCACCGGCGAACCCGCGGCCGTCTCCTTCTGGGACTGGTAGTACCGGTTCAGGAGCATGATTGCGGTCTCTTCGAGCATGGGGGCATGGCTGGAGACCGCGGTCCAGTCAATGTGGACGTCTTTTGGCGCCGACGTTCCCTTTGCCTGCGTGAGGAGCCACGTCACCGTTTCCATGGAAAGGGAGAGTTCATCTGCAATCTGACCCGGGCTGTGCCCTTCCGAGAGGAGCACTTTCGCCTTCCCAATCAGATCGTCTAACGAAGACATGCACAAAAGCTCTTCTGGCAGCTATTTAAGTTTTCTTTTAATCGCTGCGCCGCAGACCGGACATTCACCGTCATGACTGTAATAGCGGCCGCACCCGGTGCACCGGTACTTCCAGCGAATGTGCCGGGCCTTCCGTTGCAGGATTGGACGTGTCTCGACACCGAGCACAGCAGCAACGTTCTGGATGGCAAAATCATCGGTATACAGTACGCCGCTGAGTTCCCGGGCAAGGGCGAGGAGATCCCGGTCGGTCGGGGAGATCACGCTGCTGTCACGGCTCTTCTCCGCTGCCTGGTCTACAGCCTGGAGGCTCTCCCGGGCCGGGGAGGCAACCGTCAGCCCGGCCGCACAATGCATTTCGAACTTGCCTTTTGCACGGATATCTACGAGTTCATCGCAAACGGATGGCGTTGTGAAAAGTTCGCCTTCAAGCGTGATATCAGAAAAGAAGACGCTCGCATCAAGAATGGCTTTCATAGGGCAGGGGTCCGCCCGAAAAGGAAGGGAATCATATACGCTGGCATGATTCAGGGCGTTCGTACCGCCGCGGCAATAATCCCCGCTGCCGAGACCCTGCTGCAGCCCCTCTCGATCGTGTCGCTGCTGATGACATCCCGAACGCCGGCCGCCATGAGCCGGGCATAGGCGCCCCCGGTCAGGACACCGTGGACACAGGCAGCATAGACATCGGTTGCTCCCTGCTGGTAGAGCATGCCCGTAGCTGTTGCGATGGTGCCACCAGTAGAGATGATGTCATCGACAATGACGACCGGGCGGGAGGCCGCACAGACGTTCTTTGGTGCCATACGGACCTCGACGCCGGAAAGCCGCGTCTTGTCCAGGTGGTCATACTCCCACCCGCCGGTTGCTGCGACCTGCCCGGCAAACGCAAGGGCGCCGTCGTCCGGTGCCAGGATAAGGGGATTGTTCAGGCCCAGTGTCCCGATATAGGCCCCGATCTCCGCTGCAATGGAGATGTTCCGCGCCGGCACCGTGAAGTGTTCCAGCACCGTCGGGTCATGGATGTTGATGGTAATGACATCGGTTACCCCGCGGCTGAGTGCTTTTGCCACGGCACGTGCCGAGAGGGGCTCTCCCTTTTTGAACTGCTTGTCCTGGCGCGCATAGGCCATGTAGGGGAGGACGAGGCGTGTACGGGAGGATTCACAGGCATCAGCAAGGAGCATCAGCTGGACGAGTGCATCGTTGTCCACAACGCTTGCAACGATCAGCGTTTCATCATCGGGATCGCCTGCCACAAGGTACTGCTCGCCATCGGGAAACCGGGAAAAGGCGACACTGGCAACCGGGACTTTCAGCTCCCGTGCAACGCGGGCACCGAGCACCTGCGACCTTTCTGTACACATCACTTTCATGGAATCGTTCCCCGCTCCGGTGCCTGCCCGGCGCTTATCAACCAAGTACATGGAAGATAAACCCTATTGTAGTTTTCCCACTCGGTGTCAGGATGGCGGGGATTGGTGAATGAAGCGTGAATACAACCGGGCCCTGAAGGCCCCGTCTCCCTGCCGTGTGATCAGCTGAAAGTACTTAAACTTGCATGAGACATTGTATATGAAAATCCATCCGTAGAGGGCATCATCGTCATGGAAAGTGCACCAGAACAACCACTCCCGGAAGAGCCGGTACAACCGGAAGCTGCGGCTCCCGAGGTCTCCCCATCCCCGGCAACCGCGCCAGCGGCTACCCCGGAGGGCGGAGTTGCGACGTCATCGCAGATTGAAGTCCCTGCATCGTTAATCGACCAGGTGATCGGCCAGGAGCGGGCAGTCGAGGTCATCCGGAAAGCGGCGATCCAGCGCAGGCACGTGATGATGATCGGGAGCCCCGGTACCGGCAAGTCCATGCTTGCAAAGGCGATGGCCGAACTCCTGCCCAAGGAGGAGCTTCAGGATATCCTCGTATACCCGAACTCCGATGACTCCAATAATCCGGTCATCCGGACCGTTGCCGGGGGAAGGGGCAAGCAGATCGTTGCTGCCCACAAGGCCGAAGCCAAGAAGAAGTCCCAGTTCCGGCAGACTCTCATGATGCTCCTCATGCTCGGCATTGCCGGGTACGCCATCATCACCATGCAGCTCCTTATGGGACTGATTGCCGGAGCATTTGTCTTTATGGCCCTGCGCTACTCCACACCCCGGGAAGAAGCGATGGTGCCCAAGCTTCTCGTCTCCAACGATACCAAGAACATCGCTCCGTTCATTGACGGAACGGGTTCCCATGCTGGTGCCCTTCTGGGTGATGTCCGGCACGATCCCTTCCAGAGCGGCGGCCTCGAGACCCCGGCCCATGACCGGGTCGAGGCCGGGGCCATCCACCGCTCGAACGGCGGCGTCCTCTTTATCGACGAGATTAACACGCTGGACCCCCACTCCCAGCAGAACCTGCTCACGGCCCTGCAGGAAGGGGAGTTCCCGATTACCGGGCAGAGCGAGCGGTCGAGCGGTGCCATGGTCCGGACAGAGCCGGTTCCCTGCAAGTTCGTGATGATCGCGGCAGGCAACATCGATGCCATCCAGGGAATGCACCCGGCACTCCGGTCACGTATCCGGGGATACGGGTACGAAATCTATATGGCCGAGAGCATGGAGGACACTTCCGAGAACCGGCAGAAGTATGTCCGGTTCATTGCCCAGGAGGTCAAGAACGATGGCAAGATCCCGCACTTCGACCAGAGCGGCATTGACGAGATCATACGGGAAGCCCGCCGGCGCTCGAACCGTAAGGGCCACCTGACCCTGAAGCTCCGTGACATGGGTGGCCTGATCCGGGTTGCCGGGGATATCGCGCGACAGGAGAATGCCCCCATAACAACGGCAGCGCATGTCATAACGGCCAAAAAGACCGCCCGGTCGATTGAGGACCAGGTCTCGGACGAGATCACCCGCCACCTGCGCGAATACGAGATGACCGTTGTTGAAGGTACCCGGGTCGGCCGCGTGAATGGGCTTGCCGTCACCGGCAGCGATGCCGGGTCGGTCCTCCCTATCATGGCAGAAGTGACCCCGGCGCAGGGCGCCAGCGGCACTGTGATCGCCACCGGCATGCTCAAGGAGATTGCGCAGGAGTCGATTAAGAACGTCAGCGCACTCTTAAAGAAGTTCACGGGAAAAGACGTCAAAAACATCGATATCCACATCCAGTTCATCGGCACCTACATGGGTGTCGAGGGCGACTCGGCCTCGATCAGCGTCGCGACCGCGGTAGTCAGCGCCATCGAGGGGATCCCGGTCCGGCAGGACCTTGCGATGACCGGTTCGCTCTCGGTCCGCGGCGATGTCCTGCCGGTCGGAGGCGTCACCTACAAGATCGAGGCAGCGGCAAAATCCGGGATTAAGACCGTCCTCATCCCGCGGATGAACATCGGGGATGTCCTTATCGAGGAGCGCTACAAGTCCCTTGTCACCATCATTCCGGTCGACAATATCGACGATGTCCTGAAGATCGCGCTTGTGCCGGAAAACTCCGACAGTTTCCTCACCAAGCTCAAGAAGATGGCGATGCGGTCCACAGCAATGATCGCAGAAGCGCCGGAGATCAACCCGACAACGGCCTGAATGCGATGGACGGCATCTCCTACTACGACCTGAGGCACGTGACCGGTGAGGTCACGCACATCGACATCGACAACGGTGTTGTTGAGTCTGCCGGAACCTCGTTTTTCAACAAGGCGATCCTCCGGGTCCTTGTCCGCTCCGGGTGGGGCGTCCTCCAGATCGATAATTTTACTCCCTGCACCGGAAGGAAATTCGATGAGCTGCTGGAACGGGCGGCCCGCCTTGCCGTGATAACAGAAGAGCAGGTTACACTCGGCGATGTGCAGCGCCGCCAGCTGCCCGTCCCGCCCCTGAAGGAAGACCCGCGGGAGATCGGCCTTGAAGAGAAATCCGCGCTCCTTGCAGAGATCGAGAAGAGTGCCACGCTCCCGCTTATTGTCAACCGGCGGGCGAACTTCATCGAGAAGTTCGAAGAGGTCCGCTTCTCCGACAGCTCCGGCAACGAGTTCACGTACGGGATGGGGCGGTCGGGATTCAATGTTCTTGCCGTGGCATCGCGGAACGGCAATGTCCAGATGGGATACGAGCGGGAGCATTCCATCCATGGCTTCAATCTCCGGCACCAGCAGGACGTGGGCAGGAAAGCGGCACAAACAGCAGTCTCCCTGCTGGACGCGGTTGCAGCGAAAGGCGGAAAGATGCGAGCGGTTCTCGACCCTGAACTGGCCGGGGTCTTTGCCCATGAAGCCGTGGGCCACGCGAGCGAGGGTGACCTGATCCAGGAGGGGAGTTCGGTCCTGAAAGGGAGGACCGGGGAACGGATCGGGAACGAAACCCTCACGATTGTCGACGACCCAAGTCTCTGCGAGTTCGGATTCGATCCCGTTGATGCAGAGGGGGTAGCCGTTACACGGACCGAGATCATCCGCCGCGGGGTGGTCAACGCCTTCCTTCATAACCGCGAATCCCTGGTGGCCGTCGGGAACGGTGTTGCCGGCCATGCCCGTGCCATGCCGGGAGAGCCCCCGCTGGTGCGGATGAGCAACACGTTCATCGAGAATGGTGACTCCACGAAGGAGGAGATCTTTGCTGAATGTAAAAATGGGATCTTCCTTGCCGGTTCCCGCGGTGGGCAGGTTGACCCGGGCAGGGGAGTCTTCCAGTTCAACGCGGAGTACGGCTACCTTGTCGAGAACGGCGAGTGCACGAAGATGGTCCGCGATGTCTCCCTCTCGGGGGAGATCCTCTCGACCCTGCACCAGATCGTGCTGTGTGGGAATGACCGGAAGATGAGCCCCGGATACTGTGGCAAGGGTGGCCAGAGCGTTCCCGTGAGCGACGGGGCTCCCCATGTTCTCTTAGTGGATGCGGTGGTGGGTGGCAGTGGAATGGATTGACCAGCTGATCCGGGAAGCGGAGAAGAGCGTTGACGAAGTCGAAATTTTTTACGTAGCGGGCACCAGCGTCTCCGCCGATTTGCGGAAGAAAAAGGTGAGCCATGCATCGACCTCCGAGGACTGTGGCCTGGGCATCCGCACGATCCACAAGGGACGGATCGGATCGTCCAGCACGAGCAATCCCGGGCGGTGGCGCGAGTGCTTAAAAGCTGCAATTGCGAGCGGGAACCTTGCAACGCCGCAGGAATGGAAGGGCCTTCCCGGGCCGGAGCCTCTCGACCAGAGCCCGCTCTCGTTCGATCGTTCGCTGGAAGTCGGCCCCGTGACTGCCGGAAAACTCCTGGAGGCCATGCTGCAGGGTGCGGCAGAACACCCGGCGGAAGTGACCTCGGGATCAGCGGGAGTCTCATCCCTTGAAGTGACCCTTGCGAGCAGTCATGGGATACGGTACACAAGCTGCCACACCTCGGTCTCCCTCTCGCTTGAAGCCATCTATGAACAGTCCACGGGATACGAGTTCGATCACTCGTGGGCGCTGGACCGCGTGGACCCGGCAATGGTCGGCGAACGGGCAACGTTCTTTGCCTGCGAATCCGCAAAGGGAAAGGATATTCCTACCGGTGACTACGATATCCTCCTCTCCCCCCTTGCCTACGCGGAACTCCTTGGCACGGTCTTTGTCCCTGCCCTGAGCGGCCGCAATGTCCATGCGAAACGCTCGCGGCTCGCGGACCGTCTCGGGCAGAAGGTTGCCGATCCGCTGGTCTCGATGTATGACGACCCGCTCCTGCCTGGCGCTGACGGGAGCAGCCGCTGGGATGCGGAAGGGATGCCGACACAGCGGATCGACTTCATCCGTGACGGCATCCTCTGCGCTTTCGCCTATGACCTCAAGACCGCGTACCGGTACGGAAAGCAGAGCACGGCTAACGCGGTCCGGGGCGGGTACGGCGGATCCCCGTCCATCGGCCACCATAACTTCGTTGTGGACGGGAAACGGGGTACTGTTGATGACGAACGGGTGGTCTTCGTGCACAATGTTGTCGGGGCGCACACGGCAAACCCGATGAGCGGCGATTTCTCTGTCGAGCTCTCCAATGCTTTCTTCCGTGAAGGAGGGGAGTTTCAGGAGCCGATCCGGAGCGCCATGCTCTCGGGGAATATCTTCGACATCCAGCACCAGATTACCGGGCTGAGCCGGGAATCACGGGCAATCGGTTCCCTGATCCTGCCATCCGTAAGGATAAATCAACAGCGTCTTATTGGTAAATAAAAAAGGTTAGATCATGACTAATATCCTCGTTGCCATCATCCTTGTGGTCGCCATCATCGCCATTGTCTGGTTCCTGGTGAAACAGCTCTCGGTCATTGTCGTGAACGCCATCTGCGGTCTTGTCGGCCTCTTCCTAATCAATTTCCTCCACGTGATGCAGTGGATGGGAAAACCGGACCTCGGCTACGATGCCGCAACGCTCCTCATCTGCACCATCGGCGGAATCCCGGGCGTGCTGATCCTGATGCTGCTGGGGATTCTCGGGATCACGATCTGAAAAAGAAAATCCGGATATTTTTTATTGAAAATATCTCCCAAAGGAATCCGGAAAAGCCGGAAATATTTTCCATGATCAATTTTTTCTGCGGTACTGGACAACGTATCGGCCGGAACTGAATTCTGAAATATCCCCAATTGGATCTCTGGCAGAATTTGACAGGGAGATCTCCTGTTGCGAGGATGCTTGTCCCGAAACCTGCAGGTCCTGGTAAATTACGACCCCAATCGGGATGCGGAAATCCGGGCCTTCTACGGGCTCCGTTTAGCCTGAGTTCCGGACCCAGAGGGAATAATTCCAGAAAATGAGGGAATAATTCTGGTGAAATGCCTGTTTTTACGCCGGATGTGGGAGGTAAATTTTTGCCACATTCTACGGGCCGAAAAGAGTGTGGTGCAGGCTTTTGCCTGCGGCATGGGCGATCCACTGTCCGGACGACATCTATGATGGTTTCCGGGGCAGAGGGGATTTTACGTCGTAGAAGTCTTCGACCTTTCGGACTACGAGGAACTCTTCCGAGTTCCTCTCGTGGTTCAGGTCTTACGACCCTCACCAAGTCGAAGAACCCTGACGGGTTCTTCTCTACCTCCTGATTCTGATGAATCAGTCGGTTAGAACACATTCGCTTCCGAGTACACCAGCACCTGGTCCTGCTGGAGCTCGTACGGCTTGATCTCGCGGGAGTGTTGTGACATCCGCATCTTCACCACCTCAAGGGCAAGGTGGACTGCGGAGAGATCGGATGGTCGTACGTAGCGGAGGAGGATGACGGTGTCGGAGAGGTACTCGATGAGGCCATGGCGGCTGGAGAAGACATTGTCCCGGTGCGTCTCCGAAGTAAGCATGATGGTACAGTTCTTGTCGCGGAGCCCCTCGATGAACCGGAACATCTCCTGCCGGCGCTCGGAATCCGTGGTGAAGAGGTCCTCGAACAGGGAGATGGGGTCGATGACGACTCTTGTTGCCTTCACCTCCTCGATGAGCTTGGGCAGCTCGTTCTTGATCCGGTTATTGGCTAGGTTGAAGTCCGTGGGATCGAGCTTGATCACAAAGAGCGCCTTGTTCAGGTACGGTTTGACATCCCACCCTTTCTGCTCCATGTAGGTGAGGATACGTCCTTCCCGCTCCTCAAGGCTGATGTAAATGATGTTCTCTTTTTTCTTGAGCCCCTCCCAGACAAACTCAAGCGAGAAGGTCGTCTTTCCCGTACCGTAGGTGCCGATGATCGAACAGATGCTGTTCCGGATCAATCCCCCGCCCAGCATATCGTCCAGGCCCGGGATCCCGATCTTGACACGGTCGCCGTTCATATGACCACCCGGATGTTGCTGACTTCAAACCCGCCGGCCTCAGAGATCCTGACCGCGAACTTCACCAGGTCTTTTTCTTCCAGGTGGGGCATGACCCCGCGGAACTTCTCGAAGTACATGACCCGCTGCCGCCTTGCTCCGGTCGATTCCTCCCACTTGAAGAGGAGCACGGCATCCGCGATATCGGCAAGCTCCCGTTCCTGCGCAGATTCCAGGATCCCCCTGCTCAACAGCAGGTACACCGTTGTGCCCCGCTGCTTCGCTACCCGCTGCAGGCCTCTTAAGAAACCGGCAAGATTGGTCCAGCAATGCGGTACCGTGGACTGGGTCGCGATATCGGTGATGGAGTCAAGGATGATAAGGCCGCCGGGAGTGGCGTTGTTGACGGCATTTGCCAGCTGGACAAGGAGGCTGTCCTGGGTTGCCCGTTTCTGCAGCCGGTTTATGACCGTGCTCTGGCTGTACCATTCATTCGGGACAACGCTGTTATCGAAATAGAGCTCCGAGAGGTCGTCGAATTTAATGGCGTCAACCAGTTCCTCAAGTCCAGTGACATGGAATGAGTTCAGGATCTCCTGGCGCACGTCGTCCTTAATCCGGGTGAACGTGATGTACCGTATCTCCTGCGGGGCAACCAGATTCTCCGGCAGGCTCCCCTTCATGAGACCGAGAATGTTGACAACCGAGCTGTAGGTGAACTCGTAACTGCCTGCACCGAGGTCCCCGAGAAGGAGGATGACCGATCCCGGCGGGACACCACCTTCAAGTACGGGGTCGAGCGAAGCGATACCGGTAGGCATTTTCTTCTGATGGGAATCCTGCATTTTTGCCTCTCAATTGACGATAAATCGGAAGTTTGCAAGAGAGAGTGTCATGGACTGGCACATAAAGATATCTGCCAGCAGGAGGGAGCGGGGCCGTTCCGGGAAAAATGGAGAAAGGAACGATGAAACGGACCGGAGTTATCGCCCGGATATCCCCATACAGACACACCCTTATATAATTTGATCTCACGAACTATACATCGGAACACCAGTATCTTCAGGAGGGAGATCGCGGACCATGGGACTGGGAGACCTCATTAAATCCCGCAAACGAGTTGAGACCGGATCAGCGGTCGATGGGCCTGCTTCAGCCGGGAACGGAACCGGGCAGCAGGCTCCTGCGGCTGGCGGGGATGCTGCTGCAGCCAAATCACCGGGGAAAAAGCCCGGCCTCTCGATCCGCCGGCTCCTCTCGCTTGAAAAGGGCAGTGATAAAGAGCCAATCGAGGAGTATGATTTTGAACGGCACGGGACCCTCGTAGAGGCGAACGTGCCGGAGACCTACGAGACTGTTGACCAGTACTGGGTTGAGCAGGGATGCTCGCTTGTCGTCATCGGCCACAACAAGCGGACGAACCAGGGCGAGTACCTGCTCTTTGAACCAACGCTCTCCGATTTCGAATACGAACTGCTCGAACGCCTTCATGAAGATCTCCGGGACGTGCTGATCCTTACGTCAGATGAGATCCGGAGAGACAGGAAACACCTGCTCTTAGAGAAGATGAATGCCCTGGTCGAAGATTACGGGCTGACCCTTGAACTGTCGACCCGGTTCAAGATCCAATACTTCCTGATCCGGAACTACATCGGGTGGTCGCGACTTGATCCGCTGATGAAGGACCCGCAGCTGGAAGATATCTCCTGCGACGGCAACCGTATCCCTATCTTCCTCTACCACCGCAGGTACAGGAACATCAGGACCAATATCACCTTCGAGCCGGATATCCTCAACTCCCTTGCCATCACGCTTGCGCAGCGGTCCGGCAAGCATATCTCCACCGGCGCCCCGATGATCGATGCCACCCTTCCCGACGGGTCTCGTCTCCAGCTGACATTCGGGACCGAAGTGACGACAAGGGGCACATCGTTTACGATCCGTAAGTTCCGGGAAGAGCCGTTCTCCCCCATCGAGCTGCTGGAGAACGGGACGTTCAACCCCGAATCGCTCGTCTACTTCTGGCTTGCGATCGAGAACAACAAGAGCCTCCTCTTCATCGGGGGAACCGCATCCGGGAAGACAACCTCCTTGAACGCGGTCTCACTCTTCATCCCTCCCGTGGCAAAGGTGGTCAGCATCGAGGACACCCGCGAGATCACGCTCTACCATGACAACTGGATCGCAAGCGTCACCCGTGAGGCCCTCACCGAGGGTGGGAATGCCATCAGCATGTTCGACCTGCTGAGGGCTGCCATGCGGCAGCGGCCGGAGTTCATCCTTGTCGGGGAAGTCCGCGGTCACGAGGCCCAGACGCTCTTCCAGGCCATGAATACCGGCCACACGACGTTTTCGACCATGCACGGCGGCAGTGTCGATGCCGCCATCCACCGGCTGGAGAGCGAGCCGCTCAACGTGCCCCGGAACATGATGCAGGCGTTGAACATTGTCAGCGTCCAGGGACTTATCTACCATGGCACAGAACGGGTCCGCCGGGCGCAGGAGATTGTCGAGATTGCGGGGATCGATCCTTCCTCCGGTAACCTCCGTGTCAATAACGTCTTTGTCTACGATCCCGTCCATGATGTCATCAACTACACCGGCAGATCGCAGATATACATGGATATTGCCGAGAGGCGTGGCTGGACCCGTGAGCAGCTGGAGAACGAGATCGGCACCCGCAAATCGATCCTTGCAGCCATGATGAAACAAGGTATCCGGGATTACATCTCCGTTGCCTCGCTCTTCCATGCCTACCATATCAATAAAACCAGGGTCCTGGAAAACGTCGAAGACCTCCGCAAGGTAATCGGATAATGCTCCGGAACTACATCTACCAGTGGATTAAGCGCGATCCGGTCCGGTTCACGAGTCTCCATGCCGACATGATCTCCGCCCGGATCGGGATGACACCGGAGCAGTACGTCTGGCGTGCAGTCCAGGTCTCCCTCCTTGCCGGGATCGCCTTTGCCGCACTCGGCTTTGTTACCAGCCTCTCCTTCACCCTGCCATCCCTGGAAGGCCGGATCGGCATAACCAATGTCTTCGGGCTGCAGCTGCCGGCTTTCTTCAGCGGCCAGGTGCCCGCGGTCGTGATCTCTGTCGCCGTTATCGTTGTTTCGTTTGCAATCGGTATGTACCTCGGGTACGCTCTCCTGATGAGGTTACCCGGCATCGAGAAGACGAACCGGGCGATCAAGATCAACCTGACCCTCCACAATGCCGTTGCATACATGTACGCCATGCGGAAAGGCGGGGCCCAGCTGATGCCCATCTTCCAGTCCCTCTCGGAGCGTGCGGATATCTACGGAGAGGTTGCCCTGGAGTTCCGCCAGATCGTGCGGGACGCGGACTTCTTCGGGTACGATGTCGTCACAGCGATCCGACACCTTTCAGAGACAACGCCATCGGAGAAACTCAAGCTCTTCTTAGAGGACCTCCTCTCGATCATCGATGGCGGTGGGGACATGGGGGAGTTCCTTTCCATGAGGGTCAGGATGTACCAGGAGGAGGCACGCTTTGAGCAGAAGCAGTTTCTAAATGTCCTCTCTCTCGTTGCCGAAGGTTACGTAACGCTCTTTGTTGCCGGCCCGCTCTTCCTCATCATCATCATGGTCGTGATGGGGATGACCGGCGGCTCAGCCGTCCTCCAGCTCTCGCTCGTCACCTACGCAGTCATGCCTATCGGGTCCCTGATATTTATCGTCCTGATTGACCTGATCTCCATCAAGGCCGAGAATACGGAACGGTACACCACCATCAAATGGCTGCATGCCTACCCGGACATCACTATCGTCACAAAAGAGGACGAGGCGCACCAGTTTGATCAACTGAAGAAGTACGACCGCATCCGCACCATTGCTGACCATATCCGCCACCCCCTTGAGAGCTTCATCACCAATGTCGACCACACGCTGTATATCACCGTCCCGATCGCAATCCTGTACATCGCCTCGGTGTTCCTGCGGGTTCCCCAGTACCGGGATATCGATGTCTATCTCGGTGTCGTCGATGATCATATCGTCATTGCCCTGCTCATCATCCTCATCCCGTATGCCATCTTTTACGAGATCTGGTCGCGGAAAGTCCTCGGCATCCAGTCCCTTGTCCCCGACTTCCTCGAGCGGCTGTCCGGCATCAACCAGGTCGGCCTCACCATCGCCCAGGCAATCGCGATCATGGTGAACACCAACCTCGGGCTGCTCAGCTACGAGATCCGGCGGATCAAGCGGGACATGGACTGGGGGGCAAACTTCACCGAGGCACTGGTACGCTTCGAGCAGCGGGTGAGTACGCCGGCAATCGCCCGTACCGTGACGCTGATTACGAAGGCAAGCGAGATGAGTGGCCAGATCAGCGAGGTGCTCTCCATAGCATCGAGTGATGCGAAGATGAGCGAGGCCTTGAAAAAAGAGCGGCTCACGGAGATGTTCATCTACACGGCAATCGTGTACCTCTCGTTCTTTGTCTTCCTCTTTGTCGTTGCGGTCCTCACCATGCAGTTTCTCCCCATCCTTGCCGACATCGATACGCAGGGACTCTCCTCTGCGGGATCCATTGGAAGTTTCGGATCAATCCCTCTCGCAACCTTTGCCCGAATCCTGTACCATGCCTGCCTCATGCAGGCGCTCTTCTCCGGCCTGATCGCCGGGCAGATGGGGGAGTCGTCCATAGCCGCGGGAGTCAAGCACTCCTGCATTCTCCTGATCATCGCACTCGTGACTTTCAACGTCATCCTCGTTTAGGGCTCCCACATTAAGATGACGGGCGTTTCGGGAATGCCGGATGTGCTGGTGGCGGAAAAAGATAGCCTTAAGCCTTTGCATGGAGATGTCGTAGTGAGGTGAACGAACGTGTGTACTGTTGGCGGAGGCCCCACCGGGGACCTGAATTTCGACGAGCGGGTAAAGGGGAAGAACTACCGTTGCAATGACTGTGGCGAAAAGTTCGAGAGCGTCAGCAAGAAACCCATCTGTTCCAGCTGCCAGTCTGATAATGTGACGGAACTCTGATACCATGATCGTGCCGCTCAGGGATGAGTTCCTGCTCATCTCCGGCACCCGCTCTTTTTTGCTGGTGGCAAGAGCTGACTCCCTTTTTGCCCTTCGTATCGAGGCCCCGGACAAGGAGTACAGCCAGACGGTTGAACCGGGAGATCTCATTGCTGTCTCTGCCCCGGAGGGAGGGTCTCATGAGCCGGCGTTCATGCTTGCCGAGTTTGTCAGGACGTACAGGATGCCGTTGATCGTCCTGCCAAAGGACCACCCGGGCTCGAAACGGTTCTCGTACCTGGTATCGGTCGGGCCGCTCATCACCACGAGTTGCTCTATCCGGCGGGGGACCCACCCGGAGCAGCACCTGGTCTGCTCCAGTGACGAGCTTGCCGGGATTACACTCAAGGCCCATTCCGAGGGTGTTGAGATCGTGAACCTCCCGGAAGGTGCCACGCACCGGTATGTCAATTTCCGGGTATTAACTGGTTAACTTCCCCGGGTTGACAACACCGGTATCGTGGTATTCCCGGATTTCCGGGCAACAGGCAAAATAAAAATCCCCAGCGATTGTTTGCGGTAAAAAGACAATAAAACGCTATTTTCGTCTTCTCCAGCAAAATAGCAATACATATATGGCTTTTTTTACCTATTATTGTACTTGCCGTGAGAGGAGGGTTGGATGAAAACTGAGGTCCTAAACGACATCAAGAAAGCTGAAAATGACTACCTGTCCACGATCAGCAAGGCCCAGGAGGAGAAGAAACAGCGACATTCCCAGGCCGAGCTTGAGGCGGATAATCTGGTAACCAAAGCGCAGAGCAATGCAGAACAATACAAAAAGCTGAAACTGGAAGAAGCACGGCACCAGGCGGCACTTAAGCACGCTGAAATCATCAAAAGCGGTAATCAGCGCGCAGCGGCACTGAAAGCAAAAGGGGAACAGAACCTCTCAAAGGCAGTGCAGCTGCTGGTTTTGCGGTTTAAGGAGCAGCTGCATGTTAAAGCCTAAGCAGATGAGCCGGCTCCTCATCGCCGCATCACGGGACCAGTTGAATCCCGTTGTCGCGGAGCTCTATCGCCACAACCTGTTCCATATCGAGGAGTATGTTGAAGGCGGTAAAGCGGGCTATGAGGGCTTTAAGATTGGTACACCACTTCCCGGAGCCAGCGAAGTATCTGCTGATCTGTTGAAGATCCGGGCAATCGAAAATGTCGTTTCCATCAATGCAGACGACATGGATCCGGCAAAGTCCGGCACAACGGCCGGACTGAAGGCACGGATCGAACGGGAGCTGCCAGTCCTCGCAAACGAGGTCGAGGAACTGACCGCGAAACGCTCGAAACTTGAGAACAAGGTCAAAGAGTTCGAGCAGAAGATCGCCGAGATCACCCCGTTTGCAGACATCCCGGCCGATCTTTCCGTGTACCACGGGTACCGGAATTTCACCGTCTACGCCGGCTACGTTGCAAAGGAGGTTGTCCTCTCCGTCCCGAATGAGATGGAGTTTGTCAAGGGGAAGGAGAAGAACTTCGTTGTTATCGTTGCCCCGTCAGCGCAGAAGGGCGAGGTCGAGCGGGCCTTGCAGGAAGCCGCATTCCAGTCGATCCAGGTTCCTGATGAGACCGGTTCCCCAAAGGAACGGATCAGCTATTACCAGGAGCAGGTTGCAGCCCTGAACAAGGAGATTGCCGGGCTTTCGGCAAAACTCGATGCTGTCCGGCAGCAGCATGCCGGGTTCATGGTGGCCTGCGAGGAATATCTGAAGGCAGAGGCCGAGAAGTCAGAAGCACCGCTCCGGTTTGCGACCACGAAGCAGACCTTTGTTGCAGAAGGCTGGGTCCCCTCGGACAAGGTGGAGGAGATCAGCGCAGCACTCGTGAAAGCGACCGGCGGCAAGGTGTTTGTCGATGTCCTGCCTATGGATCCGGAGCACGACAACGTACCCGTTGAGTACAACAACCCGGATTTCGCCAAGCCGGCGCAGATGCTCATGGATATCTACTCCCGTCCCAAGTACACCGAAGTGGACCCGACACTGATGCTCGCCATCGTGTTCCCCGTCTTCTTTGGTTTAATCGTCGGGGATGTTGGGTATGGTCTGGTTTTCCTGGCAATGTGCCTTGGCCTGCAGAGGATGATGAAGGGTGAAGATGGACAGATGCTTTTGAAGGTGCTCAGGAATGCCAGCATCTCCAGCATCATCTTTGGTCTGCTCTTCAACGAGTTCCTCGGCTTCGAGCTCACGCAGGTCGTTGGCTGGGTTCTCGGGTTTGGCGGAGTCCCGAACCTGATTCACGGGTACGCCGGGTTCATCATGCCAAGCAGGCACCTGCTCATCGGGGCAACGGAAGCCGGAGGCCACGGGCCTGCAATTCCCGCACTGATGATCATGGCCATCTGGATTGGTATCCTGCACATCACGCTGGGCCGTGTACTCGGTATGTATAATCATGCAAAACAGGACCACGGGGAACACCGCACCAAGACGGTCATGGCCAACTTCGGCTGGCTTGCTGTCATGTGGGGTATCCTTGTCGCCATCTGGTCCAATGTTGTAATGCCGTATATGCCCGATCTCACCGGGCTGCCGGTTGTTGCAGCAGGGTTTACCCTTGGCACATTCATCGGGGCGGCACTCATCCTTATCGGTGTTATCTGCATCGCCCGGGACTCGGTTCTTGAAGTAATCGAGTTACCCACGATCATTTCCCATGTTTTATCCTATGCACGTCTCGTTGCGGTCGGCCTATCATCGGTCGCGATCGCAATGGTCGTCAACTATATGGCAATCGGGATGTTCATCACTCCCGGTATGAAAGAACTATCCATTGTCGGTATTGTGATGATCGTTGTCGGACTGGTTATCTTCCTGTTCGGCCACACGCTCAATGTCGCACTGGGTCTTCTGGGTGGAGGTCTCCACTCAATTCGTTTGCATTATGTCGAATTCTTCACCAAGTTCTACAAAGGTGGAGGCATCAGGTACGTTCCATTCGGAATGAAACGCAGATTTACGGAGGAATAAATTATGGCAGTTGAAGCAATAGCAGTAGCAACCACAGATCTCGCATCGATCCAGGCATCGCAGATGGGAATGAAGGCAATCGGCGCAGGACTCGCCGTCGGTCTTACCGGTGTTGGTACCGGTGTCGCCGAGATGGGCATCGGTGCCGCAGCAGTCGGCGCCATTGCAGAGAACAAGGACTTCTTCGGTCTGGGCCTTCTCTTCACCGTTATCCCTGAAACAATCGTCATCTTCGGTCTGGTCGTCGGTCTCCTTCTGCTCTTCTAAGGGAGAGAACAATGGGACTGGAAGCAGTAGTCGAAGAGATCAGGGAAAAAGGCAGGTCCGAGGCAGAGAAGATACGGCTGGAGTCCAAACAGGACGTTGACGCGATCCTCGCTGCGGCCAACAAGAAGGCCGGCGAGATCAAGCTTGCTGCAGAAGATGAGTCCGCAAAACAGGCAGCTCATATCCTGAGCCAGGAGGTCTCCGCAGCGAACCTCCTTGTCAAGCGCGAGCTCTTAAACACGCAGAAGGCGCTCCTGGACCAGGCGTATGAAGCAGTGCTCAAGGACATCGCAGCCCTCCCTGAGAGCTTCCATCGCGAAGCAATCAAGAAACTCCTTGCCGAGGCAAAGAAGGAGATCCCGAAAGGGAAGGTCTCCTGCAATGCCCGGGACGTAGCCGCAGCAAAGGCGGTCATTGCCGAGAACCCGGAGTTTGCCGGGTTTAAACTCGGCGAGCCCGTCAACATCGATGGCGGCATCCTGGTTGAAGGTGAAGGGGCGGAGTTGCAGATTGATTACAGCTACCGCACGTTCTTATCGGGCGTGTGGGAATCCGGGTTGAAGGATGCGTCGGATATCCTGTTTGGGTAAGGAGGCACACGTATGGGTGTGAATATTTCAGCACCGTACATCTATGTGTGCACCAGGATGCGGGTGCGGAAAGCCAAGCTCCTCCCGCGTGAGGAGTACATGCGGATGCTCAACATGAGCGTTGCCGAGATCACCCGCGTCATCGAAGAAACCGAATACAAACAGGAGATCGACGAGCTCGGGACGGCGTTCAAAGGAATCGACCTTGTGGAAGTCGCCTTAAGCTGGAACCTCGCCAAGGAATACCAGAAGATCCAGGAGATTGCCCCGGGCACCCTCAAGGGCTTCACCCATGCATACCTGAGGCGGTGGGACATCCAGAATGTCTTAACCATCCTCCGGGGTAAGGTGCAGGGCGAGAAACCCGGCAAAATCAAGGAGATCTTAATCCCCGCAGGCAGCCTGGACAAGGTTGTGCTGGACAGACTCCTCTCTGAGGAGAGCAACGACCGGATCATCGAACTGCTGAAAGGCCACCGGATGTTCCCGGTGCTTGCCCGGGAGTTCCCGGCAGCAAAAGAGTCCGGTTCATTCTCCCATATGGAAAACGAGCTGTACAAGCAGTTCTATTCCGAGATCCTTGCCGATGCAAAGTCCGGGATTAAGGGCGCATCAGCGTTCCTGTCCTACATCCAGCTGGAGATCGATATCAAAAATGCCAAGACCCTCTTCCGGCTCCGTGTGGATGCACAGACCGATGAGGATGTCCGGGACATGTTTGTTGCCGGCGGCACGCTCTCGGTAACCGACTTCACCAGCCTGGATTCCATCCGTGATACCAACGAGTTCATCGACCAGCTCAAGGTGAATTTCCGGAACGAATCGCTCCATGCACTGCTTGACGAGCTGAAGGGCCAGAAAGGCAGTATTTCCGATATCGAGGTCCGGCTGACCCGTGTCCAGCTTGAGCAGATGGAAAAGATGAGCAAGCGGAACCCGTTCTCGATCCACCCGATCCTCGTATATCTCGAGAAGAAGAAGTACGAGGTCTTCAACCTGCGGGCGCTTGCCCGGGGCAAGGAATCGAGACTGCCGTCCGAGAAGATCGCGGAATACCTGGTGATGTAACATGGAGATTGCAGTAATCGGCAACAGCGAGTTCATTCTCGGGTTCCGCCTTGCAGGCATACGGAAAACCTATGCTGCGGAAAACGATGAGAAGCTCAATGAGCACATCACCACGGTGCTGCAGGACAGCGAGGTTGGTATCCTTGTCCTCAACTCAGGCGACATGGACAAGATCCCGCGGAGGCTCCGCGCAACGCTTGAGAATTCCGTGAAGCCGACCGTGATTGCGATCGGCGGTGAAGAGGAAGGCGGGCTCTCCATGCGGGAGAGAATCAAGAGATCGGTGGGTGTTGATCTGTGGAAGTAAAAGGAAAACAAGCAAACGGAAAACAAGGGGTCCTGAAAAGGATCGCCGGCCCTGTCGTTACGGCAGTCAACCTTGACGCCCACATGTACGATGTGGTGAAGGTCGGCAAAGAAGCGCTGATGGGAGAAGTCATCAAGATCCAGGGCGAATTCGTCATCATCCAGGTGTACGAAGATACCACGGGTATCAGGCCCGGCGAACCGGTCTCGAACACCGGCCTCTCCCTTGCAGTTGAACTCGGGCCTGGCCTGCTGACCAGTATCTACGACGGTATCCAGCGTCCGCTGCCGATCCTCGTGGACAAGATGGGTAACTTCATCGAGCGCGGTGTCACGGCTCCCGGTCTCTCACACGAGAAGAAGTGGACCTTCAAGCCGCTCGTGAAATCCGGCGATAAAGTCGAACCGGGTGCAATCCTCGGCGAAGTTCAGGAGACCAACATTGTCCACAAGGTCATGTTGCCCCCGAACGCGAAGCCGGGCGTTGTCAAGACCATCAAGAGCGGGGATTTCACTATCGACGAGACTATCTGTATTCTTGACGACGGCCGTGAATTCCCGATGATCCAGCGCTGGCCGGTCCGTGTGCCCCGTCCCGTGAAGGAGAAGAAGAACCCGACGATCCCGCTGATCACCGGTCAGCGTATTCTCGATGGTCTCTTCCCCATCGCAAAGGGAGGTACCGCCGCAATTCCCGGCCCGTTCGGGAGCGGCAAGACCGTTACCCAGCAGCAGCTGGCCAAGTGGTCGGATGCAGAGATTGTGGTCTACATCGGCTGCGGTGAACGCGGCAACGAAATGACGGAAGTCTTAAGCGAATTCCCTCACCTCGAAGACCCGAAGTCCGGAAAGCCCCTCATGGAGCGGACGGTGCTCATTGCAAACACCTCCAACATGCCGGTGGCTGCCCGTGAAGCCTCGGTTTACACCGGTATCACCATCGCGGAATACTTCCGTGACATGGGCTACGACGTCTCCCTGATGGCAGACTCGACCTCCCGCTGGGCAGAAGCCATGCGTGAGATCTCCAGCCGTCTCGAAGAGATGCCCGGTGAAGAAGGCTACCCGGCATACCTCGCAGCCCGTCTCTCGGAGTTCTACGAGCGTGCCGGTCTTGTCGAGACCCTGAACGGAGCATCCGGGTCGGTCTCAGTTATCGGTGCAGTATCCCCGCCGGGCGGAGACTTCTCGGAGCCGGTCACCCAGAACACCCTGCGTATCGTCAAGGTTTTCTGGGCACTGGACGCGAAACTCTCCCAGCGTCGGCACTTCCCGGCTATCAACTGGCTGAACTCCTACTCGCTCTACCTCGATGCCCTGCACGACTACTATGACAAGGAAGTCTCCCCTGACTGGAACAAGATCCGGTCCTGGGCCATGGAAGTCCTCCAGAAGGAAGCAGAACTCCAGGAGATCGTGCAGCTCGTCGGTTCCGACGCACTGCCTGAGTCAGAACAGGTCACCATCGAAGTGGCCCGCATGATCCGTGAGATCTTCCTCCAGCAGAACGCATATGATTCCGTCGACACGTTCTGTGACATGAAGAAACAGTACGACATGATGAAGGCGATCAAGACGTTCGCCGATCTCGCGTATGCTGCCCAGCTTGCTGGTGTCAGCCCGACACAGATCAATGCGGTCAAGAGCAAGGGTGAATTGCCCCAGATCAAGTTCATCAAGGATTATAAACCCGAGCTCGCGAAGATCGAGAAGCAGATGGATGCAGAATTCAATGCACTGAGGTCGGCAGCATGAAGGAATACAGAACGATCAACAAAATTGCCGGCCCCCTCGTTTTCGTTGAGAAGACCGAGCCGGTTGCCTACCAGGAACTCGTGAACGTGGTCCTTTCCGACGGCACGATCAAGCGCGGCCAGGTGCTCGATACGAGCGACGAGCTTGTCGTTGTCCAGATCTTTGAGACCACGACCGGTATCGGCCGCGACAGCGGTGTCCGGTTCACCGGCGAGACCATTAAGATGCCCGTGGGCAAGGAGATGCTCGGCCGTATCCTGTCCGGTGGCGGTAAGCCCATTGACGGTGGCCCGGAGATTGTTCCGGAGAAGCGCCTTGACATCAACGGTGCGGCTATCAACCCGTACGCCCGGGGCATGCCGGCGGAGTTCATCCAGACCGGTATCTCGACCATTGACGGGACGAACACCCTTGTCCGTGGCCAGAAACTCCCGATCTTCTCATCAGCAGGTCTCCCGCACAACAATGTTGCGCTGCAGATCGCCCGGCAGGCAAAGGTGCCCGGCTCAACCGAAAGTTTCGCGGTAGTCTTCGCTGCCATGGGTATCACCAAGGAAGAAGCGAACTACTTCATGCAGGACTTCGAGCGCACAGGCGCACTCGAGCGTGCCGTCGTCTTCCTCAACCTTGCGGATGACCCCGCTGTCGAGCGTATCATCACCCCGCGTCTCGCCCTGACCACAGCAGAATACCTTGCCTTCGAGCTCGGTATGCACGTGCTCGTCATCCTGACGGATATGACCAACTACTGTGAAGCGCTCCGCCAGATCGGTGCAGCCCGTGAAGAAGTGCCCGGCCGCCGTGGTTACCCGGGATACATGTACACGGATCTCGCCAATATCTACGAGCGTGCTGGTATGATCAAGGGCAAGAAAGGGTCTGTCACCCAGATCCCGATCCTGACCATGCCCGGTGACGATATCACCCATCCAATCCCCGACCTTACCGGGTACATCACCGAAGGTCAGATTGTGGTCAACCGTGATCTGCACCGGAAGGGCATTTACCCGCCCATCAACGTGCTGCCCTCGCTGTCGCGTCTGATGAACCTCGGTATCGGCAAGGGGCACACCCGTGATGACCACAAGAAGGTCTCCGACCAGATGTACGCCGGGTACGCAGAAGGAAACGACCTCCGGGGCCTCGTGGCCATCGTTGGTAAGGACGCGCTCTCCGAGCGTGACCGGCTCCTGCTCGAATTCGCGGATCTCTTCGAGAACCGCTTTGTCCGGCAGGGGTACGACGAGGACCGCACCATTGAGGATACACTGAACCTCGGATGGGAGCTTCTCTCGTCGCTGCCGGTTGAGCAGCTCACCCGTATCGACCGTGACCTCATCAACAAGTACCACCCAAAGATCAAGGCCGGTGCAAAGAAGGAGTAACCAGCCATGGCGCTGCGCGATGTCAAGCCAACCCGCTCGGAACTGATCAACCTCAAGCGGAAGATCCAGCTCTCCGAGCGCGGCTACAAGATCCTTAAGATGAAGCGCGACGGGCTGATCCTTGAATTTTTCAAGGTACTCGCAACTGCAAAGGACTGCAAGGGAGATCTCCTCAAGAAGCATGCCCGCGCTGTCGAGATGATGGCGCTCGCAAACACCGTCGAGGGGGCCATCGGGGTGAAGTCGGCGGCATTCTCCGTCAAGGAAGTGCCGCAGATTGCCTTAAAGAGCAAGAACATCATGGGCGTTGTCGTGCCCCAGATCGAGTCCTCGAAAGTGAGGAAAACTCTTGCGGACCGCGGTTATGGTGTGCTCGGGACATCGACGGTCATCGATGAGACCGCATCGGCATTCGAGGAACTCGTAGAAGCGATCATTCTCAGTGCCGAGATCGAGACCACCATGAAACGCCTGCTCGATGAGATTGAGAAGACCAAGCGCCGGGTCAACGCGCTCGAGTTCAAGGTCATCCCTGAGCTCACCGCTGCCCGGGACTTTATCAAGATGCGTCTTGACGAGATGGAGAGGGAAGAGCTCTTCCGGATGAAGAAGATCAAGGCCCGCAGTACTTCATAATAAAAAAAGGGATTAATCGATGCCGATTGGAACTATCAGGGACTTGGGAGCTGAGGGAAAAACAGTCCTCCTCCGGCTCGACCTCAACTCCCCCATTGATCCCGCATCCAACCTTATTTTAGACGACAAACGTTTCCGGGAGCACCTCCCCACCATCCATGCCCTGGACAAGAGCAAAGTCGTCATCATCACCCACCAGAGCAGGCCCGGCAAGAAGGACTTCACCACGCTCGAGGCCCATGCCGAGAAGCTGGAGCAGCTGCTTGGAAAACCCGTGACCTACGTTGACAGCATCTTCGGCAGGCATGCCCGTGAAGCCGTGCACCGGATGAAGCCGGGCGAGGTCGTGATGCTGGAGAATGTCCGGTTCAATGCCGAGGAGAACCTGACGCTGAAACCCGACGAGGCAAAGAAGACCCATCTTATCAAAAAACTCTCCACGCTGGGGGATGTTTTTGTCAACGACGCGTTTGGCACCGCTCACAGGTCCCAGCCGACTGTTGTCGGCCTCCCGATGGCCATGCGGTCTGCCGGCGGTCTCCTCATGGAGAAGGAGGTCTTCACGCTCTCGAAGGTCTTCTCGGGTGCACCACGGCCGGTCTGTATGGTGCTTGGCGGAACCAAGGTGGACGACTCCATTGACGTTGCCAGGAATGTTCTCGACAAGGGTATTGCCGACCAGGTCATTGTCATTGGCGTTGTTGCCAATGTCTTTTTGATCGCGGCAGGGTACGATATCGGCAAACCCTCCACCCAGCTGATTGCCCAGCTCAAGTACCAGCCCGAGATCGAGAAGGCACAGGAGATTCTTGCTAAATACAAGGACCGGGTCATCATGCCCCAGACTGTTGCCGTCCGCGAGAACAACCACCGCAGGGAATATCCCATCACAAAGATCCCCGAAGACTGCCCGGTCCTCGACATCGGTATGGATGCGATCCATGATATGGTCGGGGTCTTAAAAAAGTCCGGCACCGTTGTCTTCAACGGCCCGGCAGGTCTCTTCGAGGAATCGGATTTTGCCACTGGTACCTACGAGATGATTAAGGCTGCCTCAAAGGTCGACTTCTCCGTTGTCGGCGGCGGGCATACTGCTGCTGTCATCGAGAAGATGGGCCTTGACGGGGACTTCACCCACATCTCAACCGGCGGTGGGGCCTGCATCGAGTTTTTAACCGGAAAAGTCCTGCCCGCGGTCGACGCCCTCGAGCAGTCAAAAAAGATCTTCGGGTAATCTCACTCTTTTTTCATTACGTCGAGCATCATCCCGGTAAGGAAACTGTTCGGCCGCTTTCTCGATACAATGGCGGGCTTCTCGTACGCGGGCTTTGAGATGGTGACAATCTCATCTGTGGTCCCAACCTGGAGGACCGGCTTTTCCATCCGGCTGCGTCGGCTCCGCATGGTCGAGAGAACCGCAAACGAAAACCCGAGCGCGGTGAACATGAAGAGACAGACCGCAAAGATCGCGGTGATGCCAAGGATCATGCCGAAGCGAGTCTCCTGCAGGAGCGCCCAGATGCCGATAATGAACACGATCCAGAAGATGAGGACCGCGATTTTCGTGGACTCGATGGGGCTTGCAAGGCTGCGTTCGCGTTTGTCCTCGTCATCGGTCGGAAAACGGTCAATCATCTTTCCAAGCGCAAGGAGTGCGATGCTGCAACCGATGGCAAACACCCCGACAATCGGGAGAAGCAACAGGAGAATCTCGTTAATCTTGGTCACCTCACGATAATTCCCCTTTAACTGCCGCGCTATAAAAAGTATTCCATAGAGAATAGCGAAAAACCCGGCTTAGGTATTTATCTTAGTACTTCGAATGAAAAGTATGGTTGGATTCGGGGAGTATTTTCTTGAGCAACAGTATGCAAATGTTGCGGGATTAGGTGACAAGTTGGGAGAGATTAGCGGGATAATCGCATGGGAAGAATTTCGGCCGATACTTCAGGATATGTATCGGGACAGCAAAGAGGAAGGCGGGCGGCCCCATTACGATGAAGTTCTGATGGTGAAGATGCTGGTGTTACAGGCATGGTATGGCCTGTCGGATTACGAGACTGAACGCCAGGCAGCTGATCGTATCTCGTTTTTACATTTTCTGGGATATCCGGAGAAGGTTCCGGATCGGGCAACGCTGTGGCGGTTTCGGGAACGGCTGACGGAGAAGGGAAAGATTCACCTGATCTGGGAAGAACTCCAGCGGCAGCTGGACGATAAGGGCTACCGGATCAAACGAGGAACTATCCAGGATGCAACGATCATCTCTGCGGATCCCGGCCATGCAAAGGCTGACAAGCCCCGGGGAGACGAGGCAAAGACCCGACGGAGCCGTGACGGGACATGGATGAAGAAAGGAAAGAAATCCGAGTTCGGGTATAAACTCCACTCGTTGATGGACAAGGACTACCAGTTCATCCGACGATTCGATACCACTACGGCTTCTGTCCACGACAGCCAGATTGATCTCTCCCAGAAAGGCGAGACCGTGTTTCGTGACAAGGGATATTTCGGGACGATCCCCTTCGCTTCGATGGACAAAACCATGCGTCGGGCGGTCCGGGGTCGGGAACTCTCGGAAAAGGACATCCGGAGAAACAGGGCCATCAGCCGAACCCGTTCTCTCGTGGAACGGCCATATGCTGTGATTAAACGGGTGTTCCATTCAGGGCATCAGTTGGTTACCACCCATCTCCGCATCCATGTCAAAAATCTCTTCTCTTGTTTCTGTTACAACCTTCTCAACCTCGTTACTATCCAAACCGCCGAGCGGAAGCTTTCGCATTCCGGGTAAAAAACAAAAAAAAAGGATCTGATATAGCCGATTTCTGGGGGATTACAGGCTCAATTCCCTGGCGTCGCTTTGGATTGATTCCCCCTTTGGAAAATCTTGGGTGGTTATTCGCTATTCTCCATATGGATTATTTAGGAAATACGAATGCCGGACTATGTATTACTTATGGATTATAACAGGCGTTTAACAGCCTATTTATAGTCATTTGCCCTATTTTTTAGGGAATGGCTGAAAAAGTACAGGCGAGCCGTGGGGAACGTGTTGCGATCTCCTATAAAATGCCCCCCAATATCTACGAGAAAGTCAATAAACTCGTGTACGAGGAAAAGAAGTTCTCCACGGTCTCGGACTGTATCACGCAAGCTTTATTATCCTTCGTCGATAATCACCACGATATGGGACAGTTCAGGGAACTGTTCAGGGATTATATGTCTTCAGAGGAAGGAAGGGAGCTCATGAAAACGATGATGAAAGAAGTGCTCCTGGATGTGTTGTCTCACCAGAAGATGGAAACAAAGGATGCCAAGGGTAATTCATAGGTAACGTACTTTCCCATCTCTTTTCTCCTCCCTGTAGCCCGTGTTATTGATTATTGAACAGGAAGGATCGTTTGTATCATGCACATCCGGATTATCTCCGTCGGCAGGATCAAGGAAAGGTTCCTGCAGGACGGCATCCTTGAATACGAGAAGCGCCTGCGCCCCTATACGAAGATCCAGATCATCGAGATCCCAGAAGAAAAACGCCCGGCGTCCGCAACCCCACCGGTTGAACGGGCTGCGATGGCAAAGGAAGGGGAACGGATCCTCTCTGCCATTCCTGAGGGATCATATGTTGTTGCGCTTGACGTCAACGGAGAGGACTGGTCGAGCACAGCCCTTGCCGAAGCCCTCTCGCGCTGGGAGCTTGCCGGCAACAACCAGATCGCGTTCATCATCGGCGGGGACCTCGGGCTTGCCCCGGCTGTCCTCTCGGGTAGTAACCTCCGGCTCTCCCTCTCCCGCATGACCTTCACCCACCCGATGGCCCGTCTTCTCCTCATCGAGCAGATCTACCGGGCATTCCGGATTCTCCGGGGTGAACCCTATCACAAATAATGTATTCTTTTTAAAGTTCCGGAAAATTCGATACCTTTTTCTTATCCAATGACTGAAATCGAGACAGAGGGGAAGTCCGCATGGTCATCGAGATACTGTCCTACAAGACAAGCATCCTCAATCCACTCTTCAAGTTTCTTGTCATTGTCTTGTATGCCATCGGGGCATGGTTTTTCTACCGGGCCTGGAGAAAATACGGGGGCAATCTGAAGATCATTGCCGGGGCATTGATGTGCGGGGGTATCGCAGCATGCATCGGGGCGGGAGCCCGTTTCCTTGGTGACTACCTCATCCAGTTCAAGTGGATGGAGAGCACCGGCGCTATCATCTTTGCTCTCGTCAGCCTCTTTGTGGCCGTTCTCGTGTACAGTAAGTTCTCCGAGATTGCCGAAGCGTTTGGGTTGAAAGGGGGAGGAGAATAAATGACCGACCTCCTCGATTATAACACCAGCCCGCTTGTGCTCATCCTGAAAGTTGCCGCCCCGCTCATCTTCCTTATGGCGTTGGTACTGTACGTTGCCATCCGTCGCTTTTTCACCGGGAAGATACGTCTTTTCCTTGATACCCTTATCCTGTTTGCATTTTTCACCTTTGTCGCCGGCTGGCTACGGATCTATGCTGATGGCACCGAGTTCGGATTCACAAAGGAGTATTCGCTGCGGTGGTTCCAGTCCATCGGGTACATCGTATCGGCCGGCTGCTTCATCTATGCAGGATACCGGCTGCTACACCTGACCGGGGAGGAGAAACCATGACTGCATATTCAGATCGCATCATGGGAATTCTCGAACCGAAGATCGGCCATGCACTGGCCCAGTCCGCACTCCGCATCAAGTGCAAGAAGCTCGGGATCGCGCCGGAACATATCACATCAGAGACACTTCCCGTCCTGGCGGACGATCTCTATGAGCCGCTCCGGATCTTTGCCGGAGATGAATTTGCCCGGGGACTGGTCACCCAGATAAAGGCTCTTTAGAGTAAGGGAATCCCGCCCCGGCAGTTCATGTCTCCCTGTCCTACCCTTTTTTCCCGACTGGATACCGGTACACGCCCCGGGGCACGCTTATTTCGAAGATGGCGCCCTTCCCTGGCGTGCCGGTCTCCCGGATTGTGATCCCGGTAATCCCCAGGATCTCCCTGACAAGGAAGAGTCCAAGGCCGGTGTTTTTGCCATACCCGCGTTCGAATACCCGCTCTTTCTCGTCATCGGGAATACCTACGCCATCGTCTTCCCAGAGGATCTTCAGACCGCCCTCGCCCTCGCTGCAGGCGACCTGGAGATTCCGGACATGCCCCCCGTGTCGCAGGGAGTTATCGAAAAGGTTGAAGAAGACTTTCTGGAGCATCGGATCCGCAAACACCTCCACTTCACCGCAGGTGGTCTGGAACTGCACCCCTTCCGGCACCATCCTCCTTGGCAGGACGGAATCGATCTTCTGCCAGCGTGAGTCCGTACTCCCCAGATCCTGGTACACCCGGCTGAACTCGATCTGGGTCTGGATAGCCCGTGTTGTGGTCCCGATCTTCAGGAGGAAGGTGTCTATCTCCTTTGAAGGATTCCGTTTCTGGATAAAGATGATGTTGCTGTCGATGATTGAGATCTTATTCAGGATATCATGACGGGTGATGCTGGAGAGGAGGTTCAGTTTCTTGTTGGCCATGCGCAGGGCATCGTCAGCCATCATGTGCATCGTGACGTCAAACAGGCAGATGATTGTCCCCCGTTCCGGATGAGCGGGATAGAGGGGCCCGTGACTGAGAAGGACCCGCAGGGTTGCACCGTCCTTTCTCTGCCATCGTGTCTCTACCGGAATGGCATCCCCGTTCATCGCGTGATTATTGCCGTCTGCCGGTGGCTGGAGGCAGGTATCGGCATCCGGCCAGAGAACGTGGATATCTGTTGTTTCCAGTTCTTCCCGTGAATACCCGGTAATTTCGCAGAGATGTTCGCTCATGTGAGTGATGGTCTTCCCTTTGAGGATCGCGACACCGGCCGGTACTGTCCGGAGGATGCCTGCAAGGAGGTCATTCTCCCCGACAAATGCCCTCTTTTCTGCCTCCCGTTTTCCAATGACCTGGTGGATGGTAGCAGTGAGCCGGGCGATTTGTTCCCCTTGCACCTCTCCTTTTTTAACATACCCGTCCACGCCATGACTGAGGGCCTCCATCACGATTTCTTCGCTTCCCCTCCCGGTAAAGACAATGAACGGGGTTGTGTCTCCCTGTTCCCGGAGTGCCTTTATGAGCGGGATTCCGTTCATCTCCGGCACCGGGTATTCACTGAAGATGAGGTCATAGGGTGCAGCTTTGTGCATCTGCATTGCGGTGCCGGCAGAGATTGCGGCATCAACGGTGAACAGGCCGGTCTCGTTTAGGGAACGTCTGCAGTCCTCAAGCAGGGCCGGATCATCATCTACACCCAGGATGCGCAGCATTACCAGAGGTACGTCTGATGAGGTTTATACAATTACCGATATGGAGGGCTCTTCATAAAAAGGGGCTTTTATCGATTAATTATTTATAATCAGGTTACATTATAATACTGTAATGTACCGCCAGGGCCTTCCGGAAAGGATTGCTGCAACGCGGGTACGCTCCGCTCATGGTAAGCGGAGGCTGTTTTTCATCTTCTGAACCGGTTTTCCGGTTGAAGAGAGCTGGTATTGTCCTCTGAATATGCTGGTGATTGGTGAATCGTGTGGATATGAGTCTTGAATGGCAGGGGCAGGAGTATTCTGTCCTGCCCCGTGGTGGAGTGTATGACCTTGTTTCTGCAGCGCAGTCCGGCGCGGATAGTGAAACCCGGCTGCGGGCTGTCGCGGCTCTCGGGAAGTCCGGCGATCCGCGTGCAGTCCGGCCCGTGGCTGACCTGTTGTACGATGCAGATCCGGAGATCCGGCTTGCTTCTGCGATCGCGCTTGGCCTGCTGAGGAGCGGACGCCCGGTCGATGACCTGGTGGCGCGGCTGCGGGACCGCGCCGAACATACGGCAATCCGGGAGCAGGCAGCAGTTGCCCTTACCGCCATCCGGAGCACCGGGGCAGTAAGGGGTCTCCGCGAATTTGTCGCTGACGGGAATGAAGATGACGCCCTCCGCACCCGCACAGGGAACCTGCTCAAAGAGATTGGCGCGGAATAGGGGAGTGGTGGTACGCGAGGGGGAGATATTCTTCCCGTTTTTCTACTGATCATTCCCTATCCCTTCCTGCCTGGTCCACGAAGCGTCAGACAGGGGTCTCCTGCATACCCCCCGCCCTCCATCGAGGGGGGTCTAATGGAGACCCCCCTCCTTTTTGAGAAGTATGCATTACTGCACAGGCTTCCACGAGCCACCCGGACACCTTCACTGTCGGGACGTCGAGCCGGGATGGTGCCTGAAAATGAGAACTGTGGGTGGATCCCACTTGAAAGGGGGGGTATACCGGATACCACCCCCCCATCAGGAAGGGGGGTTTACTCGGATTTTGAAAAACAGAGAAGGGGGGGTATGCGGGAGACCCCCCTCCTCACTTTTGAGAAGTCGGCATTATTACACTGGCTTTCATGAGCTGCCGGGACTCCTTCACCGTCGGAGTGATCGGATTGGGGTGCCACCCGAAAATGAGAACTGTGGGTGGATCCCGCTTGAAAGGGGGAGGGGTATCCCGGATACCTCCCCCCCTCCAGGCAGGGGGGTTACATGGATTTTAAAAAAACGAGGTGGGGGGGTATGCGGGAGACCCCCTTACATTTTCCTGAGTACAGCAGCCCGGTTCAGGAAATACCAGAACCGGTCCTCGACCCGGAACCCGGCCTTCTCCAGAAACGATAGATTTTCCGAAAATTCCTTTCCGGAGACGATAACCAGTGGTTCGGTGTAGAAGAAGGTACCCCCCGGTTTAAGCAGCAGCGTGATCTCACGGAAGTACTGTTCCAGGTCCGGCACCTCGTGCAGGACAAAGATGGCAAACGCCACATCGAATGTCCCGTGCAGCTCCGCGGGAAGACCGATCCGGTCGGGGGGACACTGGTGCGTCCGTACCCGCGACATCAGCTCCTCGCGGTCCAGCTTCTTCCGGAGGATGTCAAGCATCTCCTCCTGTAAATCGGCAGACCAGACCTGCCCGATCTCCCCCACCCGACGGGCGAATTCGCGGGTGAAGAAACCCGGCCCGCAGCCGAAGTCGAGCACACGGTCCCCGTACTTCACGTAATGTTCTGCCAGCCGGTCGGGACGATAGAGGAACCGGCGGAACGCGGTATCGAGGTGGGCGGCATTCTTTGCTGAAAAGACCTCGTGCTGGTGGCGGCGGGGCCTTTCACCCGTAAACATAGAGAGAGCTCCGTGCACTTCTGGGATAACAGTTCCGGCGTTTTCCGACCCTATCCCAATGTTAATATTCTGTAACTCTGTCATATTTTAAAGGGAAGATACCCATGAAACGTATTGTTCTTCTCATTCTGTTCGTGGCAATCCTTGCCGCAGGCTGCACATCCCAGAAAGCATCCCCGTCTCAGGGGGATGCCCTCTATGCACAGGCAGAAAGCCAGTATGCACTGGAGAACTATCATGCCGCTACCGACCTGTACGAGAAAGCATCCCGGCAGTACCGGGCCGAAGGGAACGCGGACCGGGTGCGGGATGCCCTGAACAAAGGATCGTTGTCAGCCCGGATGTATGCCGAGTTTCCGTATAACCGATCCGTCATGACCGCCCTGATCGATAAGGAGTTCCCTTCGGTTCCGGCAGAACGCAAAGCAGGCTGGCTTCCCTGCAACGCGAGCCAGTGTATTGAGAGCGACGGCGAGACGTGGTACTTCGCGAACACCATCAACAATATCAAGTCCCACAATATGGACCTGATGCGGGAGGCCACCGCAAAGAAAGGCGAGACACCGTTTTACGACCAGCTTAAGGGGATTGCCCTTGCCCCGTATGACGGGAGCGCCGGCCCCTATGTTAATCCCATCCGGTGGGAAGGCACCGAGACCCTGACGATACCGGCTGCCATGCTCCCGAAGACCGGCACTTTCCGTCTCTGGATTCCCCTGCCGGTCGAGACCCCTTCCCAGCACAACGTCACCATCGTCTCCATCGAACCGGCGCAGTACGTAAAGTCACAGACCGGGACGGGGGCAGACATGGGCCTTGCCTATCTTGAGATTCCGCTGGATTCCATTACCGGAGATTCCCTCACCGTTACAGCCCGGTTCCGGTATACCCAGTACGAGGTCCGGTACATCATTGACCCGGCAAAAGTCGGTATGTATGATACGGCAGATCCGGAATATAAGAAATATACTTCATCCGGGAAAAACATCGTCATCACGCCCGCGATGAAAGCGAAGGCACTTGAGGTCGTGGGAAACGAGACCAACCCGTACCTGCAGGCGGAGAAGCTGTACTGGTATGTAGTCTCGCATCCGTACAGCAACGTCCCGCATATCCGGCTCAGTGCAACAAATACCCCGGAATCGGTCTATATGCACGAGACCGGGTTTGGCGACTGCGGCACGCAGAGTATGTACTTTGCAGCACTCTGTCGCTCGCTCGGCATCCCTGCCCGGGCCATCGGAGGCTACCAGCTCGTGCCCGGTTACGAGGGACCCCACTTCTGGTCCGAGTATTACCTGCCTGGCTATGGCTGGATACCGAACGACGTGACGATAGCCGAGGGTGCGGAATGGTCGTACGAGGCATCGGGTGACGACCGTCACCAGTACAAGGACTTCTATGCAAGAAATCTCGACCCGTACCGCTACATCATCCAGAAGGACGTGGAAGTCCCGCTCACCCCGCCCGCGGGTAATGTCGTCATGTTCGATATGGTCGTACAGTCGCCCAAGGCAGTCTGCGACACCTGCGATACCGACCCGGAGTTCGAGATGCTCGAGGACTGGAAGGTAGTTATGAAAAAAGTGTGAGAAGTCCTGATCGGACTTAGTTTGTCCCCTCTTTTTTTATTGAAGGGTTTTCTCCCTCTTCCTCCTCGTCCCCTTCGCCGGCCTTCAGGGTCTTCATCGAGGGGAAGAGGATGACTTCCTTGATGGAGTTGTTGTTGGTGAGCAGCATCACGAGCCGGTCGATACCGATACCGACACCGCCGGTGGGGGGCATGCCGAAACCGATCGCATTGATGAAGTCATAGTCGATCATCTGGGCCTCGACATCGCCCAGCTGGCGCCTCTTGTCCTGCTCCTCGAACCGTTCCTTCTGGTCCACCGGGTCGTTCAGCTCCGAGAATCCGTTGCCCACTTCCATACCGGCAATGAAGAGCTCGAAGCGCTCGGTGAAACCCTCTTTCTCGCGATGGCGCTTGGCGAGCGGTGAGTTCTCGACCGGATAATCGTAGATAAAGGTCGGCTGGATGAGTTTCTCCTCGACAAGCCCCTCAAAGAAGGCGATGAGGTATTCGCGCTGGGACTGCGGCTTGTCCGGGTCCTCGATCCGGTGCTCGTGGGCGAGCTTCCGCAGCTCTTCTACAGAATGGGCGAAGATGTCGATGCCTCCGATCTCCTTCACGGCATCCGCCATCGAAAGTTTCCTCCACGGTTTAGTGAAGTTCAATGTCACGTCGCCAAACGGGAGCTCGTACTTCCCGTGGATTTTGTCAATGATATACGTGACAATGTTTTCGGTGAGCTCCATCATGTCCCGGAAGTCGCGGTACACCCAGTAGATCTCAACCATCGTGAACTCGGGGTTGTGGTCCGCGTCCACGCCTTCGTTCCGGAAGTTCCGGGAGATCTCGAAGACCTGCTCGAAGCCTCCGACAATCAGCCGCTTCAGGTAGAGCTCGGGGGCGATCCGGAGGAAGAGTTTCTGGTCGAGGAAGTTGTGGTAGGTGGTGAAGGGCCGGGCGTTGGCGCCACCGTACACCGGCTGGAGGATGGGCGTCTCGAATTCGAGGAAGCCGTGGTCGTCGAGATACCTGCGGAGGAGCGAGATGATCCGGCTCCGGTTCCGGAACGTCTGCCGGTTCTCTTCGTTCACGATCAGGTCAACGTACCGCTGGCGGTAGCGCTTCTCCACATCCTTTAACCCGTGGAACTTCTCGGGGAGGGAACAGACCGCTTTACAGAGGAGGCTGAATTTGTCCACCCAGATGGTGATCTCCCCCAGTTTCGTCCGGAAGACGTGACCCTCGACCCCGATGATGTCTCCCCGCTCGACGTACTGGTTGAAGAGCTCGAACTGCTCCTCGCCGAGATCGTTCTTTCGGATGTAGAGCTGGATCTTGCCGTTCTCGTCCGCAAGATCGGCAAAGATCGTCTTCCCGTGGTTCCGCACGATGTGGACACGCCCGGCTGTGGAGACGCTCTCGGCGCTCTTGTCATGCGTGATCTCCGCGTACTTTGCCTTGATCTCGGAAACGGTGTTCCTGCGGTCGAATGTCGGGGGGAACATGCAGTGCCCTTTCTCACGGAGGGCCACGATCTTGTCGAGCCGGGTCTGGTCGAATGCGGTATTCTCGGTGGGGTCGGTCATTGTGTATGCACCACGGTGTAGGACGGTATGTATCCTATCTATGGGACTCCGGGCGTAATAATACCATAATAATCCCCCGTCAGGGTCTGGGGCCCTGCCTGCTCTGGGGGATGGGTGATCAGCGTTTCTCGTGTTTCTTCAGGATCCCGGAGGCATACTTTGCCAGTCCGTAGACCCCGTCGGTTGACGGGTGGACTTCGATAAAGTCGGAAAAGTCGTGAACCGAGAAGTGGCGCCTCATCAAAAGTGCCATATAGCCGGCAATCAGCCCGCCCCCGGGCGAAGCCGTGGCCATGCCGCTGAGAGTGCCATCAGGTGCAACGAAGATCTTTGCAAAACCGGTGTCTGAGGAGGGGACAGCCCAGAACGTTCCGGGCCCTGCCACGCCCGGGATGACCAATGGTTTTGCCCGCGGATTGTTATCAGAACAGAAGGCAAGTTCGTACCCGAGGTTGAGAGCCTGTGGGATGGTCGAATAGTCCATCTTCCGGCGCTGCCCCAGGATATTGTCCGCTGCAACAATCCCCTGCATTCGGGCAACAGGGGTCAGGAACGGCGGGCCGGTGATATCGCCTGCGGCATAAATACCGGGAATGGTCGTCTGCATGTACTCATCCACGATCACCTCACCGTTGGGCCGTTTTGTCACCCCATCGAGCATCCCGGAATTGGGCGTAAGCCCTGCTGCAACCAGGACCGCGTCGCATGCAAGTACTCCCTCTTTTCCGCCATTTTTCACGAGGATCTCAAGGTTTTCTTTCGAATCCCGGACAGCATGAACATCGGTGCCCTCCCGGATCTCCACACCGGCAAGCTCGCGCACTGCCCGTCTCCGAATGGTCTCATCAAGATTTTTCAAAAAACCGCTCCGGGAAAGAACCATGACCCTGCTTCCGAACCGGGAGAAGATGTAGGCGAATTCCGCTGCCATGATCCCCCCGCCGATGATGGCAAGCCTCTCTGGCGGAGCTTTCATGGTCTTAAGGGAATGCGGAGTGTAAACGCGTTCATTCCGGATCCCCCCGATGTCCGGCAGTGTGGGGCGCGATCCGGTGGAAAGGATGACGGCATCGCCTTTCAGTCTCTCGCTGCCGACAACAACCTCCCTGCCATCAAACCTCCCTTCCTGCCCGTAGAGAATTTCAACGCCGGCATCCCGTGTCTCTTTGTCAAGAACACCCGCAATGGTCTCCTGCACCTTTGCCATCTCGCGCAGGAGCGCCTTAAAGTCGAGATCCGGGACGTTCCCGAGGATCCCGAGCTCGCGAAACGTACCCGCAGCCTGGATATGCCGTGCAACATCGTTCATGGCACAGACCGGCATGCACCCGTAATGGAGGCACTGTCCACCGATACCGCCTTTCTCAACGAGGGTGACCTCCCTGCCGGCAGTTGCCAGCCGTATCGCGGCGAGCCGTCCTGCGGGGCCACCGCCAAGGATCACGATCATGAAAACCTTCCCCTCCGGCTGAAGCGGGAATTATTGCAGGGGATGCCCCTTGTAAAACGAATAAAAAAAGGAAAATGCGGGATCATGTGCGCGTCAGAAGACTTCGACGCCCTCGTCCATCGGCTCTGAGAGCAGTTCACCGGTAAATGCATTCACTTCCACGATCTTCTTGCCCTTGATCTGCCAGACCGGTATGTAGACCTGCTTCGTCTCCACGGTGATATTCTTCCGGTCGGGCTTCAGGACTTTTTCCTCATAGAAGATCGCGTCGCCCTTCTCCTGCTTGATCCGGACCTTCTGGGTCAGCCGGTCGATCAGCTCGCTGACGATCCGTTCCCTTGCCTCCTCTTTCCGGATATGGGGATCGCACACTTCAGCCCCCCCGGGGATCTCTTTCTCCTCGGCCAGTTTCCCGTCAAGGTCGATCTTGATCCCGTTGATGGCATTGATGGCTCCCCACCCGTCGGCATCGAATGGGATCCTGCGGTCCTTGTACACCTGTTCCCCTGTGCTCGTGAAGTGGAACAGGAAGTAGGGCATGAACCGGAGCTTGGCCTGTCCCTGGACACCCCCGGTACGGATTGCAGTCTGTTCTGTAATCTTGACCGGGAAATGGAGGAGCGTGATACCCGATGGCTCGTCTTTTGCTGCCTCAGCCGCTGCAACAGCTGCAGCCTTTGCCCGCGACGCGGTGAGATCGAGGGCAAGTTCGCGACCGACAATGTCCGCAAGCACTGCTTCGCCGGTATACCGGACAAATTCCTCCACTCCCCACTGGATGCAGTTCTCTGTCGTGATTCCCTTTTCCAGGGTAAAGAGGAGTTTTTTGCATGTCATCTCATGATCGTCTATCATGAGACTATAGTTGGTTTTATCGAACTGGGCGATCATGTTCCGGTCGTTTGAGCAGAGCACAAGAATGCATGTGCTGTCATGGATCGCAGAAAGGTCGAGGGGGTCGTCGACCTCTTCAACCTCAAAACGAGCCGCTTCAAGAATGAGTCTCATTGCATTCTTGGCTTTTTCCCGCATGTCGTGTTCCATTAAGAATACATTTTCGTGGTCTTATAGAACAATTTTTCTATTGAAATGCCCGAGATTACTGTAATGAGCCCCCCTCTGAAATTTGTCAACAACTCAATCGAGGACTATGCCATCCAGACAACCTACGATCCGGCAAAAAATGAGGGGAACATTGTCTATAACCTGTCCCTGGTAAAAACCAGCGATTTGGAATTTGCCATCTCTGCTCTAAAGGATGCCCACCGGTCTGGCATCAGCATGAGCGGGCTTGTAAAGTTCCTTGAACCAGGAAAGAAGATCTCAGGGTTTACGATCCCTCCCGACTGCACGGGAATCTGCACCATGTGCAGCATCACGTTTGACGGGATCCTGATCCGGCATGGCATCCCGGTCAGGCCAATAGGGGGCGGGATTGTGGAAATTGAGAACCGGACCCCGGTGCGATTCACCCACATGATCCTCTACGAACACACCACCATCGACCCGCTCCAGGTCCTGATGTCCCAGAAGACTACCTCTGTGACGGACGTGATGCGCAAGGGCAGCGGCAACATTCTTGCCAACATCCGGGAGTTCCATATGGAAGCCGAGTCCCTTGTCGGACAGGTGCTCGATGAACTGTACGGCAGCGGCTTCTCCGGGGTGCTTGATGTTGGTATGCCGAATCTCCCCCTTCTTGGGGTCCCGGTCAGTCCGCAGTTCATTGGTATTGCGGCCATCGGGGGGACGAACCCCCTCGCAGCCATCCGGGAAGCCGACCGGTGGATCCAGGTCCAGGCCATGAAAGGTCTCATCGCCGTCTCGGAAATGGAAGAGATCCGGGACTACTAACGAACGTCTTCGTTCCTGAATGTCTCTTCCTGAACATCTCTCCGGATTGTTTAGAAATCCTGACACCCGGTATTATCTACTTGAAAGGTGAACGATGTGGTTATGTTTGGGTGGGACGGGGAGCTGCCTCCCCCGACGGTTCGGACCATTGATGAGATGCGCACGGTCCTTGCCGATCCAAAGTGTGCACACGAGGGCCCGCTGTATTGCATGTACCGCGACCTTGCACAGTCCGATACCGACTGGACGTGGCTGCATGCCCACAAACTGCGGTACGACCTGACGGTCATCCCCCCCAATAATCTCTGTGGGGAATGGGTGAAGACCAAAGGCCATTATCACCCGAGGAATCCTGCTGGCGTGGGGTACCCAGAGATATACGAGGTCCTGGAAGGAAGAGCCCGGTATCTCCTGCAGTCCCTTGACCTTCTCGATATTGTCATGATCGATGCACGTGCCGGTGATCTTGTCGTCATCCCCCCGGGGTACGGTCATGTCACCATTAATCCGACCACGGATGAGACGCTGGCCATGGCCAATATCGTGTCAACGGAATTCGAGAGCGAGTACGGGGAGTATATCTCCCGCCGTGGAGCAGCGTATTTTGCACTCTGTAACGGTGAGATCCGGAAGAACGCCCGCTACTCCCGCGTTCCCCCGGTCCGTTCGGCAAGCCCGGGATCCGGGCGCGGGGGAGTCCCCAAAGGCCCCCTGTACAGCCGTATCGGGGACGAGGAAGCATTATCCTTCCTTAATTATCCCGAACGGTTCAGCCCTCTCTTTGAGAACTTGTTAAGAGGTTAGGGGCAGGCATACGCTTGTGCCCGCTCTTTTTCACCAGTGCGAGCACCTTCTCTTCCGTGGGATTTTTTGCCTTCCATAAATTCTCTTCAAGCGCTTTGAGTGCTGCATCGATCTCAACGTAGGAAAGTCCGATTTCCCTCTCATCGCTCTGCCCCGCCCAGAGTCCGGCAGATGGGGTCTTTCTGATTATCGGCTCCGGAATCCCCAGCTCCCGTGCGGCCACGTAAATGTCGGCCTTGTAGAGATGGAGGAGGGGCTGGATATCGGCTGCACTATCGCCATATTTTGTGCTGTAGCCCAGCATGTACTCGCTCCGGTTCGAGGTGCCACAGACAATACGGTGGTCGCGGTTCGCGTAATAGTACAGGGTGACCATCCGGATCCGGGCCATCAGGTTCCCGAGGAGATAAGGAGTCTCTGTAAAGCCGGGAAGGGTCCGGAAGCCTTCGAGCATTGGATCGATGCTGACCACTTCATGCGGGATCTTAAACCGGTTGCACAGGCCCGCAGCATCGCGGAGATCGTCAGGGCTGCTCACCGATGAGGGCATCAGGAGGCCCAGCACGTTTTCCGGCCCCACGGCCCGGCAGCAGAATGCCGCTGCTACTGCCGAGTCAATCCCCCCGCTCAAACCTAGAACAATCCCTTTGCACCCGGTCTGCCAGTAGGCATGCCGGACCATTTGCTCGATCCTGCCCAAACGGCACCCGAGCCCGTCGTCTGCGTCCATACCTTTCTGCCTCTAATTGTTACCGGGTTTCTTCATCAACTGTTCGGTGTGTGCCCTGTTCTGCATCTGTTTCTTGTACTGCATCAGAGAGCATCTCGCCAAGATTCAGGATCGCGTGGGGAGCTGCGGGATGACGACTGGCGAACTCCCCAAGCAGCTTCTTTACATCCTCATACAGGGGGTCAATTTCCCGTGTGGCAGGTATGCCGCGCTCTCCAAGTCCGTGAATCCGGGAATACAGGGCGATCTCGCAGGAGGGAATATGGCAGAAGGGGGCGATGACGGGAAGTGTGCCCGTATCTTCCCCTCTCCCAAGGATGCCGGTCATCGGCTCTCCTCTGAGGATTCCGGCAAGGATAGCGGCAGAACAGTCTTCGAGTGTGATCCCCGATGCAATTCTGGTTGCATCAGCTTGTACTGCTACGGAACCGGGACTTTCGTGTCCATCCACCACGATCCCCGAAACCCGGATATCCCTCCGCTTACCGGCCAGGTTGTGGAGAAAGAAGAAAAGGGCTCTTTGGGCGGGATCTCCGGTGAGGATGACAGCGATATGATCGCCTGGGCACATTCCTTTTTGCTGGCGGATCATGCGCTTGGCTTTTGACTCGATATCGGCAACAAGGTGCTCCCGGCAGAGATACTGGCCGGAATATGGCTGGTAATGGATGGCCTCCTGCCTGCACTTGCTGCACTGCATCCGTCTGACCCGATCATTTCTGGACAATGCGAGATGTTTAAGGTTATGCAGCATGGAATGCCCATGTGCTGAAGGTTTTATACTCTCGCACATAACCTCTCTAACGGATATGGTTGTCGCCGCGGAACAGATCCGCAACCTGAATAAATACGAGAGGTCGATCCTGCTTGCCCTTGAACGCGGGATGAAACGGTACTCCTGGGTGCCGCTCGAACACATCCGGGCTGCAACAAAGCTTTCCGAATCCGAGGTCAATTACCGGCTTTCCCGGCTCATTGCCTGGGGTATGGTCCGGTTCAACCCGGTGCCGTATGACGGATATGCCCTTGTCTTCGGGGGGTACGATACACTGGCCCTCACCGCCCTGACCCAGAAGGGAAGCATCTCGGCCTTGGGCTCTCTTATTGGTGAGGGAAAGGAGTCGATTGTGCATGAGGCACTCGGTCTTGGTCCCGTTGCCATCAAGTTCCACCGGGTTGGTCAGCGCTCCTTCTCGTCGGCACGGGTGAACCGTGAATACATGGAGGAGGGGCACTGCCCCTGGCTGATAGCCTCAAAAAAATCGGCAGAGCGCGAGTACCAGGCTTTAAAAGCCCTGCACCCTGACGTCAGCGTCCCACTTCCCATCGCCCAGAACCGGCATGCTGTGGTGATGTCTCTCATTGAAGGGGGGATTCTCAACCGGACCCTTCTTGAAACACCTGAAAAAACCCTCGATGAGATCCTTGAAAATGTCCGGAATGCATACCGGGCAGGCATCATCCATTCGGACCTTTCGGAATACAATATCCTTGTTGAGAACGGGCGATGTGTCCTCATCGACTGGCCCCAGTGGATCGGGACCGATCACCCTAATGCTGAGGCAATCGCAGGACGGGACATCGACAATATTCTCGCATTCTTCAAACGGAAATACAAGATCCGGCGTGACCGGGAGGTTGCGTTGCAATGGGTGACCGGCTGAAGGTTTTCGGGATTGATATTGTCAAAGGGTCAGTCCGGTCCCGTTCCCGGCGGCCGATGTATGCGCTCGTCCGGATGGACGGCTCACGGGTTGAGAGCGAGACTGAAATCTCCCTTTTCCGGCTCTTCCGCCTTCTTGTTGCGGAACAGCCTGATATCCTTGCCGTTGACAGCCTGCAGGAGATTGCGGCTGACCAGCATGAACTCTTTTTCTTCCTGCAGGGGCTTCCTCCCAAAACCCGTCTTGTCCAGGTTACGGGAGGTGAACGCAAGGAGTCGCTCCAGAAGGTTGCCGGCCGGTACAATATCAGTTTCAACAAGTTCGATCCCTTTGCGGAAGCACGGACAACGGCGCAGGTTGCCACGCTGGGCGCCGGAGCCGAAGTGATTGCATTCGAGAACGAGAGCGAGATCGTGGTCAGCCGGCACCGGTCCCCGGGCAAGGGAGGGTGGAGCCAGAACCGGTATGTGAGGAAGATGCATGGGGCGGTGCAGCTCAAGGGGAGGGAGATTGAACAGTCGCTTATCAGCGCCGGGTTACGCTACGAAAAGAAGGAAACCCGGGCGTTTGGCGGGTGTAGCAGGGTAGCATTCCGGGTTTTTGCCATACGCGACCAAATTCCGGTCTCCACGTACAGGGGTGCTGACGTACAGGTCCGGATCAGTGGCAAGCGGCTTGAGCGGATCCGGTTCCGCCCGTTCTCAGCAAAACCCCGGTACCTGATCGTGGGAATCGATCCCGGTACGACAACAGGCATTGCGGCGCTTGACCTTGACGGGAACCTGCTCTACCTTGCGAGCTCCCGACAGATGAACATGTCCGGAGTGATCGAGGCACTCTATAAGGTGGGTAAACCGCTCATCATCGCCTCTGATGTCGAGGAGATGCCCTTCACGGTCGAGAAGATCCGCCGTGCGTTCTCGGCGATCGCGTTCACCCCGAAACAGGATACCAGTGTCGAGACCAAGATGGAGCTTACCGCCGCGTTCGAGTACGCCAATGACCATGAACGTGATGCGCTCTCTGCGGCCCTCGATGCCTTCCGGCAGTACCGCCACCGGTTCCAGAACCTGATGAAACGGATCCCCCCGGGACACGATCTTGACGAGGTGAGGGCACGGGTAATCCGTGGCCAGTCTCTTGAGCAGGTTATCGGCGAGATGAATTCGGTGCCGACTCTTAGGGTTGCTGAGGCTCCACCGGTTGCGGTTGACGAGAAGCACGATGAACGGGTACGGGTACTGGACGGGATGGTCAAACGCCTCAAGGGATATGTGACCGAGTTGCAGGAAGAGGTCAAGGCAAAGGACTACGAGATCCACCGCATCTCCTCACGCCTGAGGAAGGTTAGCACTACCCGGGATACCGCGCTTGCAAAGGATGCCGAAGTGGTCAAACGGGACGCAGTTATCCAGAGCCTGAAAAAGCGCCTGCACAAGGAGGAGCGGTACAACCGGAACCTGGTAAAGCGCCTTGCCCGGATCCGGAAATTTGCCGAGCTCTCGATGGAAGGCGATGTTGTCCCTATGAAAGTCATGGACACCCTGACAAAAGAGGGACTTCGCAGGCTTGCAGATGATGTCGGGGTAGATGAGGGAGATATCATCTACGTTACCAGGACTGACGGGTGGGGGAGGAGCATTGTCCGCGATATTTCTGATCTCCGCGTGCGTGCCATCATTGTAGCAGAAAAAAACCTTTCCGTCGGTGACCCGCACTTATCCCTCTCATTCCGTGAGGCGGGTATCCCGCTTCTCTCTGATAAAGAGACGATTACTCAGGTCCGGGGGAAACAGGGGCTCTGCGCGAAGGAGGCGCTGGAATCTGCGCTTGCCCGCTGGAAGGGGGAGCAGGAACGGCACGAACGGGAGAAGAAAACGGAACTGATCGAGCACATCTTCAAGGAGTACAAGAGCGAACGGGGTAAGGTGGTGAAAAAAGGTGGATGACCGGGATCTTCTGAAAACCGTGATGGGCATTGTCGGGAAGGAGAAATGCGGTGACGACTGCGCCGAATTTGCCTGTGGGGGGCAGGTCATGGTGGCGACAACCGACATGCTCCACCGGTCAACCGACTTTGTCCCGGGGATGACTAACTGGCAGGCCGGCTGGATGAGCGCGGCAGTCACCCTCTCCGACATTGCGAGCATGGGTGCTGCGCCGAAATATCTCCTGATTGCGGTCGGCCTTGATGACTGGAAGAGCCTCGAGGGTGTCATGAAGGGAGCAAAGGACTGCTGTACGAAGTACGGTGCGGAGATCATCGGCGGCGACATCGACCGGCACAACGAGCTCACGGTCGTGACTACCGGCCTGGGCCTTGTTGACCGGCGGGATATCGCCAGGAGAACCGGGGCATGGCCGGGTGACCTTGTCTGCATCACCGGCACGCCGGGGCAGGCACAGGCATGGCTGGACGGGTACCACCAGTTCGAAAAGTTCTTGTTCGAGCCGCAGCCGCGGGTAACGGAGGGACAGCTGCTCGGAAAGGCTGGCGTGAGCGCAATGATGGATGACAGTGACGGGATCGCCCTCTCGCTCTATGACCTGATGAGCGTGAACGAAAATTGTGGCTTTGCGCTCGATTCGTCGAAAATTCCCCTCCCCGACGGCATCCCCGCAGAACAGGCACACGAACTGGCACTCTATGGCGGCGGAGATTATGAGCTGATCTTCACCATCGCACCGGATAGGTTCCCCGTCGAAGGCGTACCTGCGACCGTGATCGGCACGGTCACCGGGAAAAAGGCCGTCACGGTTGACGGTATCCCCCTGGAAAAGCGGGGCTACCAGCACCGCTGGGAATAATTCTTTTTTCCGGCAGCATCCCGCAGTTTTCTCGCAGTTTCCTTATATACAAGGCGCAAGAGACATTTCTCAACAGAATACAGGCGGAAAGACAGGTATGGAATCATTGGAGAGCAGGATGGAACGGCTGACCCCGGAACAGCGGATGGAAGTTGAAGATTTTGTTGATTTTCTTCTCCTGAAGAATAATTTCCGCCAGAATCCGCCAGCAGTTTCACCCCCATCGCCGGTCCTGATCAACACTCCCCCCGTCATGTCCGCAGAACCGGCCCCACCAGAACCGGCACTGCAGGTATCAGTTCCTCTCATCCATGAAGAGGGATGCCTGGATAATGATAGACCAGTCCCGGAACCCTCCCCTGTTCAGGAGATTGCAGATGTTGGGGAAGACGGGTATATGGACTACGGCAGGTTCGAGCAGGCTGCTGCACCCGCACGAGAACCTGAAAAGAGCGTGAAACGGAAGGTTATTGCACGTGAAATCAGAGAAAAGTCCGCTCACCTGCTCGAATGGGTGGACTGAGCCGGCCAGTTTAGGTCTTACATCGAGCGATAGGTCCGATAATACAATAGTTTGTCAACAATTGTTTTTTCTGATCCGGAATAGTGGGCGACAATCACCCGGATACGGTCTGTCCCACGGGTACCTTGCAGTTTCACCTCAGAGAGCCGCTGGTTGAAATTGAGCTTACCCTCGGTCTCTGTACCATCCGACCGGGTCAGGATAACCCGGTTGTCTTTTACAAGCCCCATGCCCGGCCCACCATTGAATGTCACAGTCACCAGGGCATTGCTGTTGTCCTTGTTCGCATCAATGTACAGCTCCGTGTCTTTTGCAAGGGTCTGCGTTGGCTCCACGGTCAGCACCACAGTGTTCACCAGAGCATCCGAACTCCGGTAGTCTATTGCTGATGGAGTGCCGGCATTGCCGGAAACGGTCAGACCCGCAGGCAGGCTGAAGACCCCCGTAAGCATCATGACTGAAAGAAGGATAACCACAGCGAGGGCAACTCCTGCAGCAGCAAGTACTTTCGCATTCCGCACGAGAACTGCAGATGAGGGGAGGCTGGCGGCGGCTTTTTTTTCCCTCATCTTTCGGGATCGGAATAACAGGGGTTTTATTGGGGATCTGCCCCGTGGAGGATTCGTCAGGGGAGTCTTCAGGGACAGACTTCGGTAATGGCGGTGATACAGTTGTTTCCTTAGTTACCGGGGGAACAGCTGTCACAGTTCTTTTACCGATGATGTGTTCCACAGTCCCGACAAGACGGTCGATATGTTGTTCCATAGGAGGTGTGACGGCATCGAGCCAGTGCGGTATACCGATAAGATATTCCATGGATTTCGAGGGAGTGACGTCCTCGATGCGGAACGGGATGATGATCCGTCCCTTGTTTACAGCATGAGTCAGTTCCCTTGTCACATGGGGAGACTTGTTTGCTGATGAGGAAAAGATGACAACAAGCACCTTTCCCTCTTCAATACCCTCGATGATGGCTTCAGGAAAGTTCTTGCCAGGATTAATGTCCCGCGGGGCGATCCAACACCGGATATTCCGCGATTCTAATCGTGCACATACAGCATCGGCAATGAGCTTGTCCTCCTGTGCATAACTGATAAAAACGTCGTGATGACCGGAACTCTTCTGGAGTGGATCGTCCGTCATGTGCCTGCCAGGATAGCGTAGAGATCCTGCCGTCCCCCTATGGATTTTTATCTGGGCTATAAGATGATTAGTGTTGCCGTTACAAGCGGACGATCTTCAGGTATACCTTCGCAAGGATTGCCGGCAGCGCCCTGACGGCGTTCCGGTCTTTCATCCTCTGCGCGTTAGAAAGGTCTGCCCAGGGAAGGATGCAGTCATGGATCTTCTGCATATCGTCCCGATTGCCTACGTAGACCCAGCCTTTCTTCACCCGCTCGTCCACCCATCGTTCGTGTTCCATCTCGGCAAGGAGTTCCACCTCATTATCCGAGAAGACAAAGAGCGGCTCTTTATCTCCCGAAGAGAGGGCGATGGTACAGTGGATTCGATGGAGCATCTTCCAGATATTCTCGGCCTGGCGGATATTCGAATCCTTCAGCCGGTTGGGCAGCTCGTTCCAGGGGACCATGGAGGAATTGGTCTCCGTGGTCTGGCCGGCATTCCTCTCATTCTCGAGATACTGTTCGTGGATTGCCCGAGCCACCAGCTCCCGTGTGCCGGTTGCTCCGATGTCATAGTATTTCCTGATGATAGTGCGGACTTTCTCAGACTCGATCCATCCCTTATCGATTCTTGTTATGATATTGTCGATCTCTGTTGCCAGAGTATGGATTTTTCCTGCAGTTTTCTGGTCTTCGAGCAGGTCGGACAGGCCGATGATGGCAGTGAGCGGATTGCGAAGGTGGTCTCCCAGGATAGCGAACTGTTCGATGTTTTTCTCAATCTGGGAATAGGCATCCTTCTTGAACTGCTCCATCTCCACAAGCTCGGTTATATCCAAGCCATAGACCAGAGCCCCGGTAAAACTTCCGTCCCTGTCAGAACGGGGTAGTAAGGTGAACCGGATGACATGTTTCGCCCCATCTTTTGCCATCAGTGTTTTGGTTACCGTGGAATGGTAAATACCGGGTGCAGGAAAATCACGGATCTCCAAGAGCAGTTCATCAGCAAAAGCGGGGAAAAATTGACGAAAGTGCCGGCGGTATCCCGGGACATCTTCATATCCCATGAACTCGTTAAAGGAGCGGTTTGACCAGACAACAGTACCATCGGGTTCCAGAACCAGCACCCACTCTGTCAGATTGTCAAGGGCAGAGAGCAGGGTCTCCTGCAGATTCGTTGGTGGATCCATCCCGTATCACCGTAATTGGTTGATGATATAATCCACCAGCCTATAACACTTGTCAAACGGAGAACGAACCGGATATACCTTGCGGTTACTGATGATTTTAAGAAAATGAGAATGGACTCGACGGGATTTGAACCCGTGGCCTTCACGTTGCAAACGTGACGATCTACCCCTGATCTACGAGCCCGCATGCGCCTGTCTTTGCGGCATACTATTTTTCTGCGGATTCCTTATAGTTGTTACTGATCCTCATAGCGCAAGGAAGATGTAGGGCGGGTTCCAACGATAGATGCGTTGACCTATGGCGCAACTCATCATCGAGCCGAAGAAAGGAAAAGACGGGCAGATCGAGTATAGCGTGAACTATCACGACAAGAAGAGCGATAACTCGTTCACGATCGCCACAACCACCGATCTCAACGAGGCTGTAGAGAAGCTGAAGACCACGCTCGAGGGCGAAGTTCAGGCGATGCTGCAGAAAAAGTAGAATTATTCCATTTTTAACGTGAAATGGACCCGGCGGGATTTGAACCCGCGGCCTCTACGTTGCGAACGTAGCGATCTACCCCTGATCTACGAGCCCGCTTGATGTGTTCTGTATATTTTCGAGTCTTTGGGATATAGTTCTTGGCGTGCTGCCTGAAGCTTGTGAAAAGAAGGTGTTCAGAGGATGATCTCGATATCGAGCTTCTCTGCCAGTTCCTTATACCGGTTCCGGATGGTGACCTCGGTCACACCGGCAACCTCTGCTACTTCCCGCTGAGTGCGCCGCTCCCCGCCCAGGATTGAGGAGATATAGATAGCTGCGGCAGCAACACCGGTCGGGCCGCGGCCGCTTGTCAGTTCACGCTCGCCGGCCTGCCGGAGAATCTCCACGGCACGGCTCTGCACTTCACCCTTGAGGGTGAGGCCCGAGCAGAACCGGGGCACGTAGTCGATCGGGGAGGTCGGGAGGAGCTTGAGACCGAGTTCTCGGGAGATAAACCGGTATGTCCTGCCAATTTCCTTCCTTGAAACACGGGATACTTCTGCGATTTCATCGAGCGTTCTCGGCACGCTGCACTGCCGGCAGGCTGCGTAGAGTGCAGCTGCTGCCACACCTTCAATACTCCGGCCACGGATCAGGTTCTTGTCAACAGCATCACGGTAGACCACGGCTGCGGTCTCACGGACGTTCCGCGGCAGGCCCAGTGCCGAGGCCATACGGTCCAGTTCAGAGAGTGCGAACGCGAGGTTGCGCTCAGTTGCGTTGCTGACACGGATCCGGCGCTGCCACTTGCGGAGACGGTACAGCTGAGCCCGGTTCTTGGAGGAGATAGCCCGGCCATAGGAGTCCCGGTTGCGCCAGTCAATCATAGTCGAGAGACCCTTGTCGTGGATCGTGAAGGTCATCGGTGCGCCGACACGTGACCTCTTCATTCTCTGGTCGTGGTCGAATGCACGCCACTCCGGGCCGCGGTCGATGAAGTCATCATCGATGACGAGCCCGCAGCTCTGGCACACAAGTTCCGCACGCTCATAGTCGTGGACAAGCTGCCTGCCGCCACACTCGGGGCACACGGTTTCCGTGTGGTTCTCGGCTTTCTTCTCCTGCTCTTTCTGTTTCGTCCTTGCCTTGAGCGCTTCGCGCTCGGACTGGAGGACTTTGAGTTTCTCGATTTCCTGCATCCACGTTCACCTTATCCTGATAAGCGGGTATTTTTGATTACGGGGTTTTGCCGGTATCCACATACGAGTGTTATTTTGTGAAGAGTTTCTCATTAGGCTGGACAGTGCATTTTTCCCGGCAGAGAACGGCAGCATAGGGCGCTTTGACGTTCCCGAAGAGATCCAGAATTTTTCCCACCGGTTTCATCCGCCGATCACTTACCTCGCTGTACAGCGGGGGGAGCTGGGCGGCATCGCACTGGATGATGAGCATCCTGCTGCCAATAGTGCTCATCGCTCGGCCAACAACTTTCACGAATAACCTCAAGGATACAATAACGCTGATTTTTTTAGTAATCTATATATGTGCGACTGCACGATATTTAAATGTTGCGTGAAAGTATAAATAGAAAATTCAGATCCCCAGGAACTCGTCGATATTTAAAGATAGTACTTCCCTGCACTCTCGTTCACTCAGCCCGGCCCCTTTTGCAACAATGAATTTCGCGCGCTCGCTCATGATGTCATGGGGGGCGTGCGCATCTGAGTCCACGACCATCTGGCAGCCAGCCTGCCGGGCAACCTGTGCCACATGGCCGTTCGTTCGGTTATGTCCCCCGCGTGCGGTCAGTTCAAGGGCGATGCCGTTCTTTGCGGCTGTTTTTGCGTCTTTCAATGTGATAAGCCCCGGGTGGGCAAGGACATCGACGTATTTGCATCCGCAGGCTGCATGATTGGTGCCCTCGGCAACCGGCTCGACCGTAGTCTCTCCGTGGACAACCACGATGTCTGCCCCCCGTGCTTTCGCGGCCTTAGCCAGCGGTGCGATCTGTTGCGGGGGGACGTGGGTGATCTCGATGCCACAGAGCAGGCGGACCCCGAACAGGTCCGCGGATTCCCTGACCAGCGCAAGGGT
>Ga0302252_1000185_pt1 | contig 73028 bp, 76 predicted proteins | sample AAG_RA_Leu_MG_FD_193511 | JGI IMG/M metagenome (GOLD analysis project Ga0302252, IMG submission 193511) | Enriched activated sludge microbial communities from anaerobic digester in WTTP, New Holstein, Wisconsin, United States - AAG_RA_Leu | ecosystem: Engineered > Bioreactor > Anaerobic >... | reverse complement strand
TGCGCGATTCATCAAGGGTTATATCATCTAATAGAGCAGAGCTTATAGCAGGTACCGATGTTATTATGCGCAATAACTCAAGAGTCGACGCCAAAGACGCTTCACTGAAAGCAGGCGATGATGTTATCATGGTTGACTCATCCCGCGTAAACGCAACTAATAACATATCCGTCAACGCAGGCGACTATCTTGCAATGTATAATTCATCAAGATTAAATGCAGGCAACAACGTCTCAGCCAATGCAGCCAACATCTACATGACCGACACCTCAAGGATTCTTGCCTCTAACGACATAGCACTCAATGCAACCAACACAATTACTCTTACATCATCTGCACTCATAACAGCAGGCCGCAATGCAATACTAAAAGCCACTAATTACATAACAACGCTTATGAGCTCAATAGTAAGAGCAGGCAACCTCGCAAGATTGCAGGCTGGTATCAATGTTGATATGCGCGATTCATCAAGGGTTATATCATCTAATAGAGCAGAGCTTATAGCAGGTACTGATGTTATTATGCGCAATAACTCAAGAGTCGACGCCAAAGACGCTTCACTGAAAGCAGGCGATGATGTTATTATGGTTGACTCATCCCGCGTAAACGCATCCAATAACATATCAGTCAACGCAGGCGATGATGTTACATTAAGCAACTTGAGCGCAATATATGCTGGTAATAATGTTTATATAAAGGCAGTTGATGATTTAACAATGAACAACAATTCAAAGATAGGAGCTGGCAATAATACAACGATTAATGTAGGTGACACAATTACAATGAATGATTCAAGCTCAATCGATCCATTCGATATAAATATAAAAGCTGCCTATCTCATCATGAATGATCAAAGCAATATAAAGGGCGACCATAATGTTAATATTACAACCACCGGCGATATCAGAATGAACGATCTTAGCTATATAATGGCCGGAAATAATATAAACATGAATTCAGGCGAAGACATCTTTTTATGTTATCTCCAAGCTGGCGATCGAATCACACTAAAAGCTTTAAACGGCGGCATATACGATAACAATGGTTTTGACTTAAATATAGCTGGCAAGAATTTATATATGTATGCAAAAGATGCAATAGGAGAGGTTTATATCAGCAGCTTGTCCGATATTTTAAAACTTTCTTCGTACGCCGGTATGATAGATACGGCTGTAGACATGATCGTAGCACAAGTTTCTAACGGAAGTATCTTTATAGCTGAAAGAGACAATGTTTTGCTTAAAAATTTTTACGCTGGCAGCAGTGTTATCGGTGTATTTGCATTTGGAGATATCACTATCAGAAATATGCTGGCACAATCTGTAACCAACGAAGCGATTATTGCAATACTTTCACTTGGCCAAATTGACGCAAAAAATGTTTTAGCGAAGAGTACAGATGGTGTTGCCGTAACTTTGTTAGCTTCCCTAGATGGTATTGTTGCAAACAATGTTGACGCAGAAAGCACAAATTCATTAGCAGGCGTAGGTCTTCTTTCAATAGGTGATATAACAGCAGATAATATTGATGTCAATGGTGGTTTGGCATCCATCGCCATTTTAGGTTCTGTAAACGGAAACATCTATGCGAATTCTATTAATGCACAAAGCTCTGGGATAGGTGGTGGTATTTTCTTGGTGTCTGGCAGTGGTGATATTACATTAGGTAATCTCTCTGCGGATTTGATAGTTGCTGCGGCTTTTGGTTTAGATGGCAACGGCTCTATTTATGATAACGGTGATATCAACGCAACATATTTAGGCTTGATAGCGAGAAACGATATCGGTACCAAGACGGATCCTCTTCAAACAAATGTTGATTATCTGATGGCCTACTCATTTGATAGCGGTAGTATATGGATTAATGAAGTGGATGATATACAACTTGGTATTGATATCCCTTTTGCTATTCCTACAAATACACCGATAATCGGAGGAGTTACAATAAATGATATTGCAGCTGGTTTCTTGGGAATGCCTGTTTTGCCTGATCCAATCGTTAATTTACCAGTGAAAGCTGAAAATGGATCTGTTAATGTAACTGCAGGCGGAACTATTAATGTTTATAGAGTAGAAGCTTCAGACGATGTTACATTAAATGCCGGCAACGCGATAGTAGATGTTAATGATAATAGTGAATCTGCTTACGACATCATTGCAAAAAACCTATATTTATATGCTTTAAATGGTATAGGTAACGGCAATGCGCTTGAAACTCAAACGGCAAATTTATGGGCACAAAATGCTATATCAGGAGATATAGAAATAGATAATTATGGTGATATGGTAGCCCAAAGCGTATTAAATCCATTCGGAGATATATATTTAACAGTACATTCTGATCTATATGTTAATTATATCGAAGGCGTGGATGTGTATTTAAGCGCGCTTAATGGCGGAATATATAATTATAATAACAGCCTTGCAACTAATATAGTAGCAAACCATTTAAATATGCAGGCGCGGGATGCAATAGGAGAAGCTTCCATAGTTAATCCATGGGATTTATTGAATTCGTCAATTTATTTGGGTATGATAAACACAGACGTAAATAGTTTAGAAGCCAATGTTTCTGATGGCAGTATTTTTATCAGAGAAAAAAATAATATTACACTTAATAATGTTTATGCCAATAATGGTACGATCGGTATTGTTGCAGGCGGCGATTTAAATATTATCAGGGTGGAATCAAGAGGAGACGGAATCTCTACAGGACATATTTTCCTGGAATCAGCAAATTCGATTTTTGGTTTACCTGGTTCTGCGGATGGATTTAATATAGTATCTGACGGGGATACATATTTGCATGCTGGAAATGTCGTGGGCATATATCCTGCTAATCCTTTGGCTGTAAATATAGGAAGAGACCTGTATTTAGATATTGATGGCCAAAGTAGTTCGGCAACGGGAACAGTAGGAACCATGGGTGTAAGCGGTACCTTGTCGGGAATCGTTAAGGGAGTTATAAAAATCGTACCAGGTACTTTTACATTTCCGCCGTTTTCAGGAAATCCGTCAGGCTATATCTTCTTGAACGGTACTGAAATATGGCCGAATTTACCCTTTGGACCAGATCTTCTAAGATTGCTTGCTATCACTAACTCAGAAGCATTAAGGGTATATTTAAGACTTATAGAAAACTATCGCGTAATTTCTTTTGACATCTCTACGCCGTTGCTTTATTTCTATCATCCAGTTACCATTTCAGATTTTTCTGCTTTTGATAATATAAATCTTGATCTCGGTGCATACGAATTTATAGACGGGGTGCTTAATATAAAGCAATTAAATGATTGGTATTCTTTTTCAGAAGAAGAAAAAAAATAAGAAATAATTTTCAGATACAAAAGAACATAGTTGCAGAATGGGGGTTGTTAAAAAAACAACCCCCTTATTTTTATATAGAGTTTTCATATAACAAGTATTATAATAAAAATCTAACCTCTCGTAACGCTGTTTCAGCCGAAAAGTTTGGAATAAGAACGTTTACTTAGAGGCAATTGTAGATATGGCCCAGTTTGAAAACCAGAATGAATGCAAGTTGACAAGGAGGAATACTTATGAGTAGATTAATACTGTCCATATTTTTTATTTTTGTAGCTCTAGTTTGCAATTCCTGTTCTCCTAACGAGAAAACAGCAATAGTCATAGATGAAATGAAAATTACAAGCAAAGAATTTGATTCAACTTTTGCAAAGTCGCAGTTTGCCGAAAGCCCAACTCGCGAAAACAGAAGTAATTTCTTAAATTACTTTATCAACAGAAAACTTATTCTTAAAGAAGCGGTTAAAACGGGTTTCGATAAGAATGCCCAATTTTTGGAAAACATACAGTTATTTTGGGAACAGGCCTTACTAAAGCTCATGCTTACCGAAAAAATGAAAGAGTTATCGTCAACAATTCAGGTAGCGCAGGATGAAGTAAGAAATTATTATGAAAGTAATCAGACGGAATTTGGTGGAAAAACATTTTCCGAAGCTTATGATGAAATAAGGCTGAAAATTTTTTCGGAAAGACAAAGAGAAGCTCTTGATAAATGGATCAATTCGCTTAGAAGCAAGGCAAAAATAGAAATTAACCATGGACTTCTTGGTCTTGAATAAGGAGGATTTTAAATGATAACCCGAAAACAATATTTTGTTGATAAGGATTTTCAGACGCAGTTTATGATAAAATTTTGTACAATTGTTATCATAGCATCAATCATTACAGGGGTGTTGCTACTTATGTTTTCTGCCAGATCTACCAACGTTACTATCGAAAATATGAGAGTAACTGTAAAAAGCACAGCCGATTTTCTGCTTCCAGTTATATTGATAAGTTTTATAATAGGCACTTTAGTTGCCGCAATATCCACAATTTTACTTTGTCTTTACACATCACATAAAATAGTCGGGCCGCTTTACAGGATAACTCGAGAAATAAAAAAATTAGGCGTTGGGGATTTTAATATAAATTTTAAAACCAGAGAAGGCGACCAACTAAAGGATTTTATCAGCGCACTTGCCGAAGCTGTTGCTAATCTTAAGAAAGAAATGACCAAAATAAAAAACATTGTTTCAAAAATTTCAGCGTCTCAAAATAAAGAAATATCCGAGAACGAAAGCTTCTCGGAACTTAAAAAGTCATTAGAAAAATTTAATACTGAATGAAATCTTTGAAACGAATATTATACTTAACTATCTTATTGGGTTTGTTATTTTTTGCTGTTTTTTCTTATGCTGAAGAAAATATAGTAAAATCAAAATATTTTAGCATAGAGTTTTATGATGGATGCGAAACAGCAAAACTTGCGGAAAAATTAAAAGCAGATCGCTTGCTTCATATAGATTTAGTTACAGAAGATTATAACAGCTCAGATATGAATGAAATTATTGCGAATCTATTTGATTCCTTATATCTTGAAGTTTGTGATATTTTAGATATACATATGTATGATTTTCAAGGTACCATCAAAATAGTTCCCACCAAAAATGATATTTCAGAGATAATTTTTGGATATATAGGAAAACGACCGGCAAATATGCCGTCATTTTATTGTTTTCAAGATAACATGCTGTATATTTCTGGTGATAGCTTAAACATCGGCATGTTGGCACATGAAATGGGCCATGTTATTATATCTCGCTATTTTATAGTTCCCCCCTCAGAAAAAGTGCAAGAAATTTTATGCGGTTATGTAGAGTACTCTATAATGAAAAAAACAGGCACTCTTCCTACAAAAACAAAAAAGTAAACAAAATCCACTGGTTTATATTTTTCCCGAGTAATATGTATAACAATTAGTAAGAAATAAAAAAGTAAGATTTTAGGTATTGAATCCCACCGTTTATATGATAAGCTTTAAATAACTAATCGGAGGAAAATATAATGTGGGGTTTTTGTCGCCTAATAGTTAAAACTTTTAAAAAGTATTTTGTAAATAGATTTTTTTTAATATTTGCGTTATTATTTATTACATTTACACGTTCTACAGAGTCAGTTCCTAGTTATCAGATTGGGGTTGCTTCTTGGTATTGGCAAATGTCCCCGGGGATTAAGAAAACTACTGCCAATATGGAAATTTTTGATGATAAAAAACTAACCTGTGCCATTTGGGATGTGCCATTTAATACGCTTATTAAAGTTACAAACCTTGATAATGCTAAGGAAATAATCGTTCGGGTAAACGATCGAGGTCCTGCGAAGCGTCTTGTTGAAAAAGGTAGAATAATTGACCTTACAAAAACTGCATTCGAAAAAATAGCTAATCTTGATGATGGACTTATAAAAGTCAAAATTGAAATATTAAGTTGAAGTCAATAGTACGTACCCACCACATATCATATCTGTAAAAATTATAAACTTGACACGGGAACATACACTGAGTATAATTCCTATATATTTAATAGGATTAGTAGGAATTGGATAATCAATGGGAGGATTCAATTTATGATTCGAATTTCAACCAAGGGAAGGTATGGAACAAGGTTAATGCTACAGCTTGCGCTTAATTATGGCAAGGGCCCTATTTTATTAAAAGATATTTCTAAAAATGAGGCTATTTCTTTAGGTTATCTCGAGCACCTTATTCCGCCTCTTAAATCAGCAGGATTAATTAAATCTATTCGTGGCGCGCGTGGCGGGTATTTCCTTTCTATGAAACCATCAGAGATAAAGTTAAAAGAAATAATCCAGGCTCTGGAAGGATCGTTAATTTTGGCAGAATGTATTTCTACGCCAGCGGCATGCAATAGAATTAATTTTTGTTCAACAAGAGCATTATGGGAAGAACTAAGTAAAAAAATGAGTGATATTTTGGGTGGCGTAACACTACAGGATTTAGTAGAAAAAAATAAAAACCAAAAAACTGAAAATTTAGTTTATAATATTTAAAATCGGAGGAAAATAATGACAAGGATCGCAGATAACATTACAAAGCTTGTTGGAAAAACGCCTCTTGTTCGATTGAATAAAATAGAGCTTGATTTAAAGGGAGCATTAGTAGGGAAACTGGAATCTTTTAATCCTCTTTCAAGCGTAAAAGACCGTGTAGGTTTAGCAATGATACAGGATGCCGAAAAGAATGGTATTTTAAAAGAAGGTTCTGTTGTTGTGGAACCGACAAGTGGAAATACCGGCGTGGCCCTTGCCTTTGTTTGTGCGGCAAAGGGATATAAATTAATACTAACCATGCCGGATACAATGTCTGCTGAGCGAAGAAAACTTCTAAAGTTATTAGGTGCAGAAGTAATTCTTACGCCGGGTGAGGACGGCATGATAGGTGCGGTAAAAAAAGCCGAAGAAATTAAAAAAAATAATCCTGATGTTTTTATGCCGCAACAATTCAAAAACTTATCCAATCCTCAAATTCACAGAGAAACAACAGCCGTTGAAATTTGGGAGGATACGGGTGGAAAAGTAGATATTTTGGTAAGCGGTGTTGGAACCGGTGGAACAATAACAGGTATAACAGAATTTATAAAAAATAAGAAAAAAGATTTTAAGGCAATAGCTGTCGAGCCGTATGAATCCGCAGTTTTATCAGGCGAAAGTCCGCACCCTCATAAAATTCAAGGGATAGGCGCTGGTTTTATTCCTGAAGTATATAAAAAAGAACTTATAGATGAAATAATTAAAGTAAAATATGAGGATGCTCTGGAGACTACAAAAAAATTAGCCAGGAAAGAGGGTATTTTAGCCGGTATATCATCAGGTGCCGCTGTCTGGGCGGCCATTCAGATTGCCAAGAGAACAGAAAATAAAGGAAAGTTAATAGTTGTAATACTTGCGGATAGTGCAGAACGTTATCTTTCAACATTTGAGACTAATGGCAAAATATAAAAAAGGAGCGTTATGAAAAATAGTAAAATAGTAATTTTTATAACGGCCAAAACAAGTAAAGAAGCGGGGAAAATTGCCCAATATTTACTAAATAATTCATTAGCAGGATGCTGCAATATTATTTCTGGAATAAAGTCGTATTTTTTTTGGGATGGAAAACTTGCAAAAACAAGAGAAAGTCTCCTGCTTGTTAAATCAGACGCTTCTTTGCTCGGTAAGGTAATAAAACTAGTTAAAAAATACCATTCTTACAAAGTTCCAGAAATAATAGCCCTTCCCATACTAGCGGGAGACAGACAATATCTGAATTGGCTTACAAACAACATGCGAAAACTCGAAAAAGGGAAATTATGCGAAAAAAAGTTTTAGTAGCTATGAGCGGCGGAGTTGATTCTTCAGTTTCCGCACTTTTGCTTAAAAAAGAAGGCTTTGATGTTGCTGGTATTACAATGTATATAGAAATAAAAGACAAAACCTCAACAAAGCCTTTATTTTGCGGCAAAAAGTCGGTAGAAAATGCAAAAAATATATGCAAAAAAATTGCAATAGAGCACTATACAGTAGACTTTTCAGATATTTTTCATAAAAAAGTAGTCGATAATTTTATTTCTGAATATTCTAATGCCAGAACACCGAACCCTTGTGTTGTATGCAATAGATTTATAAAATTTAACGCATTATACAAAAAAGCAATTTCCTTAGGTTTTGATTATTTAGCCACAGGACACTACGCAAAAATTGACAATAAAAACGAAATCTATTTTATGAGAAAACCAAAAGATAAGGCAAAAGACCAAACTTATTTTTTATACGCTATTGACAGAAATTTATTAAAAAACATAATTTTTCCTTTGAACTCTCTTACTAAAAACGAAATTTGGGATATTGCGAGAGAAAACAATCTATTTAGCGAAAAAAAATCGCAAAGCCAAGATATATGTTTTATACCTGATGGAAATTATACGGAATTTATCACAAAAAAAACTGGATTTAACTGCGAAAAAGAAGGAACTATTTTTGATTTAAACGGAAAAGCTTTAGGTAAGCATAAAGGAATAATGTTTTATACGCGAGGGCAAAGAGGAGGACTTGGCATAAGTCATAAAGAACCTCTTTATGTTATCGATATAGACCCTTTGAGAAATGCGATAATTGTTGGAGAAAAAAAACATTTAGGCTCAAGGAGTCTTTTGGCTGACAATTTAAACTTATTTTTTGACAAATTTCCGGATAAATTATATGCCAAAATACGGTATAACCATAAAGAGGCACCTTGCAAAGTACGTTTTCAAAACAATAAAGCCGAAGTTATTTTCGATGAAAAACAGTCGGCCATAACTCCTGGCCAGTCTGTTGTGTTCTTTTTTGACGATGTTGTTTATGGCGGAGGAATTATAAGAAAAAGCTTTATAACAGAAGACAAAAAGGAGGCATCCATTGAAACTAGCGGAAAAAATAAATAAGTTAAAAAACGAAAAAAACGCCGTTATTCTAGTGCATAATTATCAACTTCCTGAAGTCCAGGATATTGCTGATTTTGTGGGAGACTCTCTGGGATTAAGCATAGAAGCTGCCAAAACCAAGGCAAATGTAATTATTTTTTGTGGTGTTTATTTTATGGCTGAAACGGCAAAGATTATATCGCCCGATAAAAGAGTTTTTATTCCAGATTTAAATGCAGGATGTCCGATGGCCGATATGATAACAAGAAAGCAGCTTATTGAGCTTAAAAGAAATCACCCCGGTGCAAAGGTTTTATGTTATGTTAATACTCCGGCTGAAGTTAAAGCTGAGTGCGACGTATGTTGTACTTCAGCTAATTCTGTACAAATAGCCAGAAACGCTTTTAAGGCCGAAGAAGAAGTTATATTTGCACCTGATAAATATTTAGCAAGATACACTGCTATTTGTGCCAAACGCGATTTTATTGTATGGGAGGGTTATTGTCCAATACATTCAGCCATTTCTGCTAAAGATATTATCAAGCAGAAGAAGTTGCATCCTGCCGCAAAAGTTTTAGTTCATCCTGAATGTAAGTATGAAGTCATTGCTTTAGCCGATGAAGTTTGTTCAACGGAGGGAATGTGTAAGTATATCAAAAAAACAGAAGAAAAGGAATTTATCATAGGCACAGAGCAAGGAATTATACACAGGCTTAAAAAAGAAAATCCTCAAAAAATATTTTACCCAATATCTGAAGCGGCAATATGCCATACTATGAAATTAGTTACATTGGAGAAAGTTTTTGATAGTTTAAAAGAGCTAAAATATGAAATAAAACTTTCAGATGAAATAATACAAAAATCACAAAAAAGCATCAGGAGTATGTTGAATTTTGCAAATTAAGTGATATCTTAAAGATTCTTAATATTGATAATAATGATTCTTACATAAAAATAGTTCTTTACAAAAATCGATGAATCGGTATAATTAAAAATACTATGAATAAGATTGCAGAAAACTTAAAAGAAAAAAACATACGTGTTACTCCGCAAAGATTAGAAGTTTATAAAATTTTATACAACAACTGCGGGAAAATGCATTTTACGGCAGATCAAATATGTAAGCTTGTTAAAAAAAGCTTTTCTAATGTGTCGCTTGCAACGATTTATTCTATTTTAGAGCTTTTTCAAGAAAAAAACTTAGTTACTGAAATAAGAATTAGACCCGATGTTTCATATTTTGACATAAGAATTACACCGCATCATCATTTTCTATGCAAAAAATGCAGGAAAACAATAGACATAGATATACCTTTATGCCCAACACTTACAAAAAAAGAGATAGAAGGTCATAGTATAGAAAGCTTCAGGGGCTATTTTTATGGATTATGTAAGCATTGCAAAGGATAAATCATGTTAAAAATAAATAACCTTAAAGTTAATATTGGTAAAAAGACAATTTTAAAGAACATTAATCTAGAAATTAAAAAAGGAGAGGTTGTCGTTCTTTTTGGACCAAACGGAAGCGGAAAAAGCACGCTTATAAAAACAATAATGGGTTTTTCGGGATATAATATTGCAGAGGGAGAAATAATATTTAAAGAAAAAGTTATCAATACTCTTTCTATAGAGGAAAGGGTTAAAATTGGATTGGGCATAATGTATCAACACCCACCTAAGATTAGAGGCGTAAAGCTTGAGCAGGTCGCAAACTTTTTATCACAGGATAAACAGGTAATAGGTGCTTTAGCGGAGAAACTTTCTTTATTGAACCACATGGAAAGAGATGTTAACGCGGATTTTTCTGGCGGCGAGATGAAACGCTCTGAATTATTTCAAATTACGCTACAAGATCCGGATTTGTTGCTTTTAGACGAACCCGAATCCGGCGTTGACATCGAAAATATTTCTGTTATGGGGAAGGTCCTCAATGCTTATCTTAAAGAAAAAGAAAAAGCAGCTCTTATTATTACGCATACAGGTTATATTTTAGATTATCTTGAGGCAAAAAATGGGTGTGTTATGATGGACGGTAAATTTTGGTGTGTTGGCGATCCGAAAGAAATGTTCGAAAATATTAAGGAATTTGGATATGAACACTGCAAAAAATGCAATGAATGTAAAAAAACTGTCTGAAACAGTTGAGGGACAAGACAGACAAAGCGTGGAATCTTCAGGAATAGATTTTTCTGAAAAAACCAGGTCTGCCAGTTTCTTGCAGGAAGACAGCAGTATTTTGTTTTCCCAAACTTTGCATGAAGATGTCGATATATTAAGCAGAGAAGAAGCGGTAAAACAATTTCCCGAAGTAAAAGACTATGTAGGAAGTAATTTTAAATTACTCGGCAGGGATTATCCTAAAGATAGCACAGGTGGTTATTTTATCCGAGTAAAAAAAGGCAAAACCGTAAACCTTCCTGTTCAGGCATGCCTTTTTCTCAAAAAAAATAATTTTAAACAACAGGTTCATAACATAATTATTATTGAGGAAGGTGCAAGGGTTTATCTTATAACAGGGTGCACTGCTTCAAAGGCCGCGAACGAAAGCATACATATTGGTATATCAGAATTTTTTGTTAAAAAAGGCGGATATTTAAATTTTACTATGATACATTCCTGGAAAGAGGATATTTCGGTTAAGCCGATGAGCATTGCTTTAGTTGAGGAAGGTGCAACTTTCATTTCAAACTATATATGTCTAAAACCGGTCAAAGACATAACAATGTATCCGACAGCTATTTTAAACGGTCCGAAAGCTAGAGCAAGCTTTAATTCCTTGATTCTATCATTTCCAAGCAGCTTGCATGACATAGGTTCTCGAGTAATTTTGAAATGTAAGAATACACAGGCAGAGATAATCTCGCGAGCAGTAAGCTTGGGCGGAAAAATAATCGCCCGCGGGCATATAAAGGCGGAAAACAAAGATGTTAAGGCGCACCTTGAGTGCAGGGGGCTTGTCATTTCCGAAAAAGGTTCAATACATGCCATTCCTGAACTCGAAACGGAATACCGAGACGTAGACCTATCGCATGAAGCAGCCATAGGGCGGATAAATAAGGAAGAAATAGAATATTTGTGCTCGAGAGGTATGAGCAGTGAAGAAGCCCAGTCTATTATAATTAGAGGTTTTATGGATATTAATATTCTTGGCTTGCCTGATGTCCTAAGAGAAGAGATTAAAAAACTGGAAGATAAGACTTTAAAGGGAAGCGTATAATGTTGGGCGCGACAAAAACCGAACTTTTCCATGGAAGAGTTACGGAAAAAATTAAAAGAACACAAAATACAGAAAGCTTCAGAGTGAAGCTCTCAGAACAATTGAATTTTTCCCCAGGGCAATTTTTACAGGTAATATTTGACAAAGATAATTTAAACAACAAAGAGCTGAATAAGTATCTGTCTTTCTCATCATCGCCTGCAAAATATTATATTGAGTTTACAAAAAAACTTAGCGAAAGCGCGTTCTCGCAGAAGTTAAAAACGTTAGAAACAGGTAGCGAAGTTCTTATAAAAGCTCCAATGGGAAACTGTGTTTTTAATGAAGAATATAAAAAAATAAGTTTTTTGATAGGAGGTATAGGCATAACACCGGTTATATCTATAATTGAATATATTGTTGATAAAAAATTAGATACAGATGTAGTATTGCTTTACTCTAATAGAACCGTAGAAGATATTGCTTTTAGAAAGGAACTCGATAGCTGGCAAAAAATAAATAAAAACGTAAAAGTTGTTTATATGGTAACAGATTGTGAACCAAAAGATAGCAAATGTATTTTTGGAGCAATTAATAAAAGTGTGATTCAAGAAAAAATATCCGATTTGAAAGAAAGAGTTTGTTTCATTTTTGGCCCGCCTAAAATGGTGGATGCTATGAAAAATTTATCCATTGAAGCTGGTTGTGCAAAAGAAAACACAAAGACCGAAAATTTTATTGGATATTAAAGGATTAAAATATATAAAAGAAGGAGAATGAAATGCTAAGAAAAAAAGTTGAAAAAATCTTAAATACAATAAGGCCGCATCTACAGGCGGACGGTGGAGACGTAGAATTGATTGATGTGACAGAAGATGGAGTCGTGAAGGTTAAATTACGTGGTGCATGCGGTTGCTGTCCGATGAGTACATATACTTTAAAGTCCGGTATAGAAAAAAAGTTAAAAGAAGAGATCCCGCAAATAAAAGAGGTAATTCAGGTCTAAAATAAAATATTTTTTGGAGGTAATATTATGAAGAGCATAAAAGAATTGATTCAAACTGCGGATTGGAAAGCAGAAAAACACGTACCGGTCATTGATGTCGAATCTACCCATAAAAAAGGTCAAAGCATTACTATCACAGTAAGCGTAGGAAAAGAAATACCTCATCCGAATACTACGGAGCATCATATAGAATGGATTGAAGTATATTTTTTGCCAGAAAATGAAAAGTTTGCCTATCAAATTGGTAAATTTGATTTTACTTCTCACGGTGCATCTACACAGGGGCCCAATACAAGTACAATTTACAGTGAGCCAAAAGTTTCAATAAGTTTTAAAAGCGATAAATCAGGCGTTATACTCGCTACCAGTTATTGCAATATACATGGTTTGTGGGAAAATTCTAAAAACATCCAAGTAGCATAAGAAAAGAGACTTTTTCCTGCTTTGGTCCGATTAAGCTTAATGTGCCTTAAAAATCATATCGAAAAGGATATTTTTGCGAAGAGGAACCAATGAGATTGCTTTTAAATTTTATTAATGAAAGTATAAATCTTTGGATTGACATATCTCCGTATTTAATATTGGGTATGTTTATTTCGGGTCTGCTTCACGTTTTTATAGGAAAAGCTTTTATTTCCAGACAGCTTGGTAAAGGAGGTTTTTTCTCTATATTGAAAGCCACCCTATTAGGAACGCCACTTCCTGTTTGTTCCTGCGGTGTTATTCCTATTGCGAATTCCTTAAGCAAAGACGGAGCTCATAAATCAAGTGTTTTAGCCTTTTTGGTATCTACACCTACCACAGGAGTCGATTCTATAATGGCCACATACTCACTCATGGGTCCTTTATTTGCAATTTTTAGGCCCCTTGCGTCTATTATAAGCGGAATATTTATTGGTATGCTAAGTTATATATTTGATGAAAAGCAAACAGATAAAAAAAATATACCAGAGCATAGTCACTATAAGACTACCGTACATTTTAAATTCAAAGAAGTTGTTAAGTATGCGTTTTATGACATGCCTAAAGACATGGGGAAATGGCTTTTGATGGGTACCCTTACAGGTGGTTTCATAACAGCCGTACTTCCAAAGGAATTATTTCAAAAATATTTTGCTTTTCCTTTTGATTTTATAGTATTACTGCTAATTGGAATACCTCTTTATGTATGCGCCACAGGTTCTATCCCAATAGCTGTTTCTCTCATTGGCAAGGGTTTTTCGCCTGGAGCCGCCCTTGTTTTTTTAATAGCTGGACCTGCTACGAATGCTATAACACTTTCTTTTGTATGGGCCAAAATTGGGAAAAAGTCATTTTTTATATATTTGTTAACAATAACAGCAGTGGCTATCTTACTTGGCCTGACGTTCAATTTTATTTGGGATGCTCTAGGGAGCAGCAGTAGTTTAATAACAGGGGCAGGGGAAATGCTGCCTATGAATATAAAAGTTTTAGCCGGTATTTTTTTAATTCTGAATATATGTTTAGTAGCCTTTAAAAAGAAAAAACATATTTGCGAAGAAGAAATAGATTATAGCATAAGAGTTGAGGATATACACTGCGATCATTGTAAAATCATACTTGAGGATAAATTAAAAAACATTAAAGATGTTGAAGCAGTTTGGGTTGATACAACAAAAAAAATTATACACATAAAGGGGGCAGTAGACAAAGATATTATTTTCAACAAAATAAGAGAATTAGGTTATATGCCAAAAGACCATGAATACCGCCAAAAATAATTTTATATGCTATGATTGTGTTAAGCTGAAAAAATGCAAAGAAAAAAGCACTTCTTGGGTGTTCTTTTTTTTAGCTTTACTTGCAACTATTTCTATAAGGTTTATGAATATAGCCTTGGATTTTAGTGTAATTGCCGCCAAAATATTATGGTATACAGGAGTGATTGGATTTCTTTTGTTTTTTCTGTATAAATTTAATTACGATAATATGCTGCAAAAAGAACTGCGCAAGATAAAACTTACAGAGAGACTTCTTGGAAGGGAATCTCTTTCCGAACACGATTATGATATTTTGGCAACAATACTTTGCAAGCTCAGCTCGAAAAAGGATAAAATAAACTATTTTTTTATTCTCCTTCGCCAAAAACTCCAGACTTTAATTCTGGGATGAGGGCGAAGGAGAACTCCTGCGAAGCCCGACCCGTGATTACGTAGTAAAGGGCGTAGCAGAGTTTGGCTTCGGAGAAATGAACCTCCATAAAGTTCTGCAAAGAGACCTTGTTATTCATGGTGAAAAGGTTCATATTTTTCTCTTCAGGAGTGGCGTTATTTATGGCACTTTATTTTGATTTTTTTAAAAAATAGGTAAAACGAGTATAGAAACTAAAACAAAATAGATCAGATCGGATATTTTTAAAATAAAAGCTTTAAATAGCGAGACTGGCCTATTTATGGATATAAAAAAAGAAAATTACAAGCCTTGCGGCCCGAGTCCGCTTGAATTGCTTCTTGCATCTCTTGGCAGTTGCGTCGGATTCTATGCGAAACAGTAGCTTTCTTCCAGACACATAGACTTTAAAAATATTGAAGTAAGCGTTTCTGCAGAGCTATCTAACGATAGCCCCAAAAAACTCATTGGCCTTAAAGTTTTTGTCAACACAGACGCAGATATTAAAAACAATAGAGAAGCTTTCTTAGCTGTCTTGAAGAGCTGCCCATCTAAAACACAATCATTTAAGCAAGAGACATAGAATTTAATATCGTATAATTATCGATTTTTAATTACAAACCAGTATGCTATAATAATACGGTTTATATAAGGAGGCAAGAATGGATAAATATAAATGTTTAGTATGCGGCTATATTTATGATCCGGCTAAAAATAATAATATAAGCTTTAATGACTTGCCTGACGATTGGGTATGCCCGGAGTGCGGAGTAGGTAAAGACCAGTTTGAAAAAATATAGGCAGCTAAATAATGATTGAAATTAAAAAAGATATATACTGGACAGGTTATGTAGACTGGAATTTGCGGAATTTCCACGGATATTCTACTCCTTCTGGTTCAAGCTATAATTCTTATCTTATTATTGATAAAAAAGTTGTTCTTATCGATACGGTTAAAGAGCATGGTTTTGATGAGATGATTTCAGGCATTGCCAAAATTATAGACCCCTCAAAAATAGATTATATTATTTCTAATCATGCCGAAAGAGATCATTCTGGAAGTATTGATAAATTGCTTAGCATAGCCAATAGGGCAAAAGTGATAGTAAGCCCGCAAGGCGAAAAAAACTTAAAACTGCAATTCCATAAAGATTTAAATTTTATGGTTATTGAAGACGGTTATACTTTAGATATCGGGTCAAAAAATTTAAAATTTATACTTACTCCAATGGTTCATTGGCCGGATTCAATGATTACATATTGCGGGGAAGATAAAATATTATTCTCAAATGACGCTTTTGGGCAACACATAGCGTCTTATGAGCGATTTTGCGATGAGTTAGGTCTTGATATAATATTGAATGAAGCTAGAAAATACTATGCAAACATTGTCATGCCTTACGGGGAGCAGGTTAAAAAAGTTTTTGATAAAATCACAGGTTTTCCTATAAATATGATCGCCCCTTCCCATGGTGTTATTTGGAATAAAAAAGAAAACATAGAAAAAATATTAAATTTCTATGCCAAATGGGCAAATTATGAATGTGACGACAAAGCAGTAATAGTCTATGATAGCATGTGGGGTTCAACCAAAGAGATGGCTTATTTGATAAAAACCGCTCTTGAACAAGAATCCACGCCAGTTGAGTTGTTTGATTTAAGTATAAGTCATATTTCGGATGTTGTGGCAAAATTATTAGAAGCAAAAATATTATTTTTAGGAAGTGCTGTGATTAATAATCAAGTTATGCCAACCGTAGGAAGCTTTCTTACATACATAAAAGGGTTAAAACCACGGGGAACAATTTGTGTGCCTTTTGGTTCATATGGTTGGTCTAAAGTAGCTTATAAACAATTAGAGAACGATATTATTGAAAGCGGCATGACTTTAGGTAGCCAAGGGCTATATTGCCAATTTGTTCCCAAAAAAGAAGAAATGAAAGTTGCTATAGAAACAATTCTGAGTCAGCTAAAGGATGTTAGATTGGTTGACCTTTAAAAATAAGCTTTACAGACAAAGCGAGTTTTACGCAGAAAGGAGTCTATATGCAAAATATAAAAATTTACTCAACGCCAACTTGTCCATACTGCAAAATGGTTAAGCAATACCTAAGTTCAAGAAATATAAACTATACAGACTTTGATGTTTCTAACAATGAAACTATTTTAGATGAGATGGTTAAAATTTCAGGTCAGATGGGTGTTCCGGTAATTGTAATCGACAACGAAGTTATAGTAGGTTTTGATAAAAGCCGGTTAGAAGCTATTTTAAAATAATAAACAAAAAAACTTTACATGGAGATTTTTTATGGCAATTGAGCTAAAAGATGATAATTTTGAAAAAGAAGTTTTAAATTCTGTGCAGCCCGTAATGGTTGATTTCTGGGCTACCTGGTGTATGCCATGCAAAATGATTGCACCAATAGTTGAAGAGCTTTCATTGGATTACAGAGAAAGAGCGAAAATATGTAAATTAAATGTAGACAATTCTCCATCTATTGCGGCGAATTATGGCATCATGAGCGTTCCCACTTTTATCATATTTAAAGGTGGCAAAGCCGTCGATAAAGTAATAGGGGCCCTGCCTAAAGCTGCCTTAAAGAGTTTTTTAGATAAAAATATCTGATTTATAATCCATGCAAAATAAAATTTTTGATTTAATAATTTTGGGCGCAGGCCCGGCGGGTATTACCGCAGCAGTATATGCAGCAAGGAAGAAAATAGATTTTTTGGTAATATCAAAAGATATAGGAGGCCAGGCTGCGTGGAGCGGGGATGTTGAAAATTATACAGGGTATCAATTTGTAACAGGACCAGAACTTGTGTTAAAATTTCAAAACCACATGGATTCTTTCGGTATAGATTTAAAAATGCCCGAAGAGATAAAAGCGGTAACAAAAAATAACAATTTAATCACTGTTGCTACAGACAAATCTGAGTATATAACAAAAGCGGTTGTTATTGCCACAGGAAAAAAACCTAAACCGCTTGGTGTGCCGGGTGAGGAAGAATTTAGGAATAAAGGCGTGAATTTTTGCGCTACATGTGACGGTCCTTTATTTAGAAGCAAAAACGTTGCCGTAATAGGTGGCGGAAATTCTGCATTAGATGCTGTTTTACAGATGATGAAAATTTCTCCTAAGGTTTATGTGATAAATTCAGCACCTTTTCTCACAGGAGATAGCGTTATGATGAGTAAAGCAATAGCTGCGTCTAATGTAGAGATATGGAATAATTCAAAAGTTAAAAAAATATATGGAGAAAAATTTGTAAAAGGAATTGAGGTAACGAAAGATAATAAAACATATAATTTTAATGTAGAAGGTGTTTTTGTGGAAATAGGCTTACTGCCGAATTCTGATTTTGTTTACGCACCAGTTTCATCAGATAGCGGCGTAATACAAAATTCAGCTTTAATAAAACTAAATGAGTTAAAAGAAATAGTAGTTGATTGCTATAATAGAACAAATATAGACGGGATTTTTGCCTGCGGAGATGTGACGAACGTTCCAGAAAAGCAAATAATTATTGCCTGCGGTGAAGGAGCAAAAGCAAGCTTGGCCGCTTTTAACTACCTTTCAACGCATATCTTACCCTAATAATGTATCAAAAAAAATTTGTCAATAACATACGGTATCTTCAAAAAAACATAAAATACGAAATTCACAACAGATCCTGCACTTTTCGGAAAATTTGGTTGAACGGTTCGCAAAAAGATATATTTTTAGAACTTATATTTTGCATACTAACACCTCAGTCAAAAGCAGAACCCTGCTGGGAAGCCGCTTGTGAAATTTCAAAAAAGAATCTCTTGCTTAAAGGCAGCGCAATACAAATTCAAAAAATATTGCAAGGAAAAGGGCCACGTTTTCACCGCAACAAAGCAAAATATATAATACAGGCAAGAAAATTTTTTTCTAAAAACAAAAGATTGTTTATAAAAGACAAAATTAAAGAGTTTGCTGATGTGACTATTTTGAGAGAATGGATTGCAAAAAATGTAAAAGGACTGGGCTTCAAAGAGGCCAGTCATTTTTTGCGCAATATTTATATAGGAAAAAACCTGGCTATTCTTGACAGACATATACTGAAGAATTTGAAACTCTTAGGAGTTATAAAGGAAATTCCTCAAAATTTATCCGAAAAAAAATATATTGCCATAGAGAAAAAAATGCAAAAATTTGCGAAATATTTACAAATTCCAATGTTCGATCTTGATTTTATTTTGTGGTATAAAGAAGCAGGAAAAGTTTTTAAATAGAAGTCTTATTATGCCGAATAATAAAAAAAATATAGCAGTTTTTTACAAGGATGCCTTGAAGGAGTTTTCTTATATACATAAACTTTCAAAGAAATACAATTCTTTGAGCAACAAGAACCATGCTAAAAAAATAATATCGCTTATTCGGAAACATATTAAAGAAATCGATACTTTATATAATAAAAAAAATAAGCATTACATTATCGAAACAGGAGATTTGCTTGTGTTATGCATGGAAATATTTCTGGAAACTGGTAAAAATCCGGATAAGATTATTAATATTTGTTTTAAACGTTACAAAAATAAACTATCACAGCTTTTGAATGAAGCGCAGAAAAAAGGTTGTTTACAATATATGGAAGGTGGGAAACAATGAAAGAGTTTTTGATTGGGCTTATTTTTATAGTGGCAGTTTTGATGGCGGCCGGAGTAGGATTGCTGCTGCTACCTTTTATATATCCTATTTTGATAATATTAAATTGGTTTTTAAGGTTGTTTATTATAATAGCAATGGCAATATTAGGCATATGGCTTTTAGGAAAGTTCATAGTTTCCATATGGGAACTTATGTTAGGTAAGAAATAAAATATCGCGTTCTAAGAGGCAATGTGATAAAATAACTAAAATTTTGGTTTAAATTTTTTACCCCTCACGGTTATAAAAACGTCGTTTGGGGTTAATTATAACATGCCCCGGCTTTTTATTCTGAGCCCATTTAAGGATTAAGCTGAGGTAGTTGTGAATTTACAATATTTTAAAAGGAGAAAACCAAGATGAAAAAGGTAGTGTTGCTTCGCCATGGCGAAAGCATCTGGAATCTTGAAAATAAATTTACAGGTTGGACCGATGTCGGTTTGTCAGAAAAAGGAAAAAAAGAAGCTCAGGAAGCTGCCAAGGTGCTTAAAGAAAACGGTTTCGTTTTTGATGTTGCATATACCTCTGTTTTAAAAAGGGCCATACATACTTTATGGATAGTACTTGAAAATATGGATTTAATGTGGATTCCGGTTTACAACAGCTGGCGTCTGAATGAGCGCCACTACGGTGCTTTACAAGGTTTAAATAAAATGGAAATGGTTGAAAAATTTGGCGATGAACAAGTTCATTTATGGAGAAGAAGTTACGATACTCCGCCTCCGGCACTTGAGCCAAAAGACCCTCGCAATCCAGCGCACGATCCGAGATATGCGAATCTCAAAAAAAATGAAATTCCTGCCACAGAATGTTTAAAAGACACTGTTAGCAGGTTTTTACCTTACTGGCATCAGATTATTGCTCCTTCTATTAAAGAAGGTAAGAAAGTTATAATTGCTGCTCATGGCAACAGTTTAAGAGCGCTCGTAAAATATCTTGACAATGTTTCAGACGAAGAAATAACCAAGCTTAATATACCAACAGGAATACCTCTTGTATATGAACTTGACGACCAATTAAAACCTATTAAACATTATTATCTTGGTGATCCGGAAGCTATTAAAAAAGCCATGCAAGTTGTTGCTAATCAGACAAGGAAAAAACAATAATGACAAATCATACTTTTATAAAACTCATTTTTATAGCTGCGATATCACTTGTTTTAGGTTTTTTAGGATTCCATATGGGTTTTTCTTCTCATCAAGCCCTGGCGATATCTGTTTTTGCATTTTCAATAATCGGCGTGCTTCTTTTATGGGAACTTAGGCTTAGCTTTGTTTTTATAGGCACGGGGGCTCTTCTTATTACAAAAACAATAGATCTAGAAAATTTGTTAAAATTTGCGTCATTAGACGTTATATTATTTTTGATCGGCATGATGATTTTGGTCGCAATGCTTAAAGAATCAGGATTTTTTTACTGGCTTATAACAAAATTGCTTACGATAAAGAATATAAGCGGTGCCAAGCTATTTTTCATACTTATGTCAGTTTCGGCATTTTTATCAGGTTTAATGGGAGAAGTTGCCTCTATTATCATAATGGCAAAAGTCATACTTGATATTACCGATTTTTTGGATATTGATCCGGTGCCTTTAATTATTTCTACAGTTTTAGCAACAAATATAGGTTCTGCAGGCACAGTTGTTGGAAATCCCATAGGAGTGCTTATAGCTGCAAGAGGAGGGCTTGGTTTTGAAGATTTTTTACTCAATGCTCTACCAATAACAATAGTAAGCTTAATGGTTACGCTTGTTCTGCTTATTGTGTGGTATCGAAAATATATAAAAACTCTTACCGAGAAATTAAAACCAATTCACGAAAACACATTTTTTTTATCGCTCATTTCAATACCAATTGATAAGAAAACAAAAGGCGGGGTAACCATTTTTACTCTTGCTATAATTTTAATGGCATTGCATAAGAGAATAGAAAATATTTTAGGAATTTCAGAAAACACATTGCTTTTAATGACTCCTCTAATTTTTGCCGGAATAGTGATGGTTTACTATAAAGATAAAGTGCGGGATTATATAGAAAAAGATGTTGAATGGATGTCGTTACTTTTTTTCATGTTTCTTTTTGCAGAAGCAGGGGTTATAAAAAGTGCCGGAATAGCAGATTTTTTCGCTACAAAAATAGTTGAAGTATTCAAAAGTAGTAATATCTTAACAGGCATGATTTTATATTCTAGCGGTGTACTTTCAAGCATTTTAGATAATACAGTAGCAGTTACTGCGTTTGTTCCAATAATTCAAAGCTTAGAATCTATTAGTGCTAGCTTTAAACCTCTATGGTGGGCAGTTCTTTTTGGAGCGTGTTTTGGGGGTAACATAACGGCAGTAGGTTCAACAGCAAACATAATGGCATTGGATATATTGGAAAAAAAATCCAAAATAAAAATCGGTTTTTTAAGATGGCTTAAAGTAGGTTTATTAGTTGGAATTATATCAATGGTTATGGCTCATTTTATGATAATTTTGATGTCCAAGCTATTTGGTTAATTTTACGTTTACCCGCGTATTCTTATATACCTTTAATTAAATTCTGAAAATCTAAAAACTTTCTATTAAGTACTTAATCTTAAATTAAACAAGTAATTATTCAGCATAAAAATCTTTTGTGGTTGTCTTTGGGATATAAAAAATACATACAATTTATATTGATTTAATAAAGGAGCCTTGTTAAAATATAACCTGGCAGATTAATAAATTCTCGTTTTGGGCACAAAAAGGAGACCTTACAATGACCAATAACACTCTAACAAAAAAAGATGTTGTAAAAATATGCAAGGAAAACGACGTAAAATTCATAAGGCTTTGGTTCGCGGATATTACGGGCCAAATGAAGGGTTTTGCAATTACACGCGAAGAATTAGAAAATGCCATGGAAGAAGGAATGGGTTTTGATGGTTCGTCAATAAAAGGTTTTGCCCGTATCGATGAGTCGGATATGATAGCCATGCCGGACCCAAAGACTTTTACGATTCTTCCTTATAGACCTAAAGAAAAAGCGGTTGCTGGTATGCTTTGTGATATATTAAACCCGGATCTTACACCTTATCAGGGAGATTGCCGGTATATCCTGAAGAAATCGCTAGAGAAAGCAAAGAGTAAGGGTTATACCTTTAATATAGGCCCTGAATTAGAATTTTTTATTTTTAAAGATGAAAAATCAACACAAATTCTTGATGAAGGCGGATATTTTGACCTTACAACGTTAGACGCGGGCAACGAAGTTAGGCGAGAAATTATATTAACATTAGAACAAATGGGAATTCAGGTAGAATATTCGCACCATGAAGTTGCTCCCTCGCAGCATGAAATTGATTTGCGTTATACAGATGCGCTTACAATGTCGGACATAGTAATGGTTTATCGTATGGTTGCCAAAGAAATAGCGCAGAAAAACGGATTATACGTTACCTTTATGCCAAAACCAATTTTTGGACAAAACGGTTCAGGAATGCATACGCATCAGTCTCTCTTTAAGGGTGATAAAAATGCTTTTTTTGATCCAAGCGATAAATATCATCTATCGAAAGAGGCTAAAAGTTATATAGCCGGTATCCTAACTCATGTAAGAGAGATAACATTGGTATGTAATCAATGGGTAAATTCATATAAAAGGTTAGTGCCTGGTTATGAGGCACCTGTTTATATATGTTGGGCAAGAAGAAACAGAAGCTCGTTAGTGAGGGTGCCTATGTATAAGCCCGGAAAAGAAAAAGCAACGAGAATAGAACTGCGTTCGCCCGACCCAGCCTGCAATCCTTATTTAGCTTTTGCTTGTATGCTTGAAGCCGGACTTAAGGGAATTGAAAAAAAATATTCGTTGGCCGAACCATTAGAGAGAGATGTCTATCATCTTACTTACGATGAAATGAAAGAACTGGGAGTAAAATGTCTGCCGGGTAGTTTGGTAGAAGCTATTGAAATAGCCGAACAGAGCGAGCTATTGAAAGAGGTAATTGGTGAGCATATTTACAATAACTTAATTATGGCTAAAAAAATTGAATGGGATGAATACCGCAAGCGTGTTCACGAATACGAAATAAACACGTATCTGCCAGTTTTATAATTTTTTAAGTCCGTAGTTTTTTTCAAATCTTTATGGTTAAATCCTCAAAAAAAGATTATATAGCCGCATTAAATGAAATAAGCAATGCAATAACATCTGACCTTTACTTGGAAGATGTATTGAGGCTTATTGTAACCGTAACGGCAAATGTTATGAAGGCTAAAATTTGCGCCCTTTGGCTTTTAGATGAACAAAAGCAAGAGTTACATATAAGGGCGACGCAAGCGATGAGTGAAGAGTATCTTAAAGATCGCAACCTGAAACTTGGAGAAGGAATAGTAGGTTTAGTGGCAAAGGAAAAAAAGCCGATAGTAATTCCTGACGTATTGCAAGACGTTCGTTATAAAGAAAAAACACTGGCTAAAAAAGAAAAGCTTGTTTCTATGGTGAGTGTGCCCATGATGGTAAAACATAGATTAATAGGCGTAATAAATTGCTATACTACAAGCCTTTATAATTTTACCAAAAGCGACGTAGATCTCCTTGGTACAGTTGCCAATCAGGCTGCGGTAGCAATAGAAAATACAGAGTTAATGGTAAAAACAAAGATTATAGAAGAAGAACTTGAGTCTAGGAAAAAAATTGAAAAAGCAAAAGGTATTTTGATGAAGGAGCAGAAGCTTACAGAAGAAGAAGCTTATAGCCTTATACGAAGATCAAGCATGGATAAAAGAGTTTCAATGAAAGAAATTGCAAATGCAATAATTTTATCGAGTGAAATTAGAGAAAGAAAATAAGTATAAATTTTTAGTTGACATTTTTTTCCTCTTTGGTATAATAGAGCAAACATAGAAGTTTATAAAAGCGAAGAAGCTCCAAGTTACGGAGCTTTTTTTTTGGCAAAGGAGCCCAAATTTCAAGATGGCATTCAAACCGTCTGAAGTTTGGGCTCTTTTTTTTGACACAAAGAAAGTGTAAGCAATGATCGAACAATGAAGTTCTGTGTACAAATAAACGATTAACATAAATTCGATAAAGGAGAAAATGAAAATGACTAAAAAAGTAACCAAGACAGAAACCCCTATCAAAAAAAATCAGCTAAGATGGGATAGAGAAGTGACCAACTCTGATATTAAGGAAATCTTTGATTTAATAAAGAAAAACGATATAAAAATAGTTGATTTTAAATTTAACGATCTTCCTGGTTTGTGGCAGCATTTTTCTATTCCAGCCAGTGAATTTCTTGAGGACACGGACCCAACAAAAGGAATATGGACTGAAGGTATTGGTTTTGATGGTTCCTCGATAAGAGGTTTTCAAAAAATCCAAGAATCAGATATGATACTTGTGCTTGATCCCACAACAGCATGCATTGACCCTGTTTGTGAAGTACCCACTCTTAGTATTATCTGTGATATATATGATCCGATTACACGTCAGCCATATACAAGAGATCCTCGCTATGTAGCCAAAAAAGCGGCAGAATATCTTCGTGAAACAGGCATAGCAGACAAAAGCTATTGGGGCCCAGAATATGAATTTTTTATTTTTAACGATATCCGTTTTGACCAAGCAGAAAATTACGGATATTACTACATTGATTCCAAAGAAGGCGAATGGAATTCTGGTAGAGATGAAAAGCCAAATTTAGGCTATAAACCAAGGTTTAAAGAGGGCTATTTTCCAGTTCCACCGCACGATTCATTACAGGATTTACGAAGCAAAATAATTTTAAAGATGATAGAAGCAGGAGTTCCGGTTGAAGTTCATCATCATGAGGTTGCTACGGCAGGTCAATGCGAAATAGATGTAAAATATGATAAACTCGTGTTAACTGCAGACAGGTGCTTACTCTATAAGTATATTATAAAAAATATGGCGCTGAAATATGGTATGACAGCCACATTTATGCCGAAACCTCTTTTTAGCGACAACGGTTCAGGTATGCATACTCATCAATCACTTTGGAGAGGGGACAAAAACCTTTTTTTTGATGAAAAAGGTTATGCAGGACTAAGCCAGCTTGCAAAATATTATATTGGAGGATTACTTAAACATGCCAATGCTATTCTAGCTTTTGCGGCGCCGACAACCAATTCATACAAAAGGCTCGTTCCTGGGTATGAGGCTCCTGTTAATCTCGTATATTCTGCAAGAAACAGAAGCGCAGCTATAAGGATACCAATGTATAGCAATAACCCAAAAGCAAAGAGAATAGAATTTAGGCCTCCTGATCCGTCATGCAATCCCTATTTGGCATTTTCAGCCATGCTTATGGCAGGTATAGATGGCATACTAAATAAAATAAATCCAGGAGAGCCAATGGATAAGAATATATTTAGTCTTAGTGAAGATGAAGCTAAAAAAATTCCGAATGTTCCATCGTCGCTAAACGAAGCTATGAATGCCTTGGAAAAAGACCACGATTTTCTTTTAAGAGGAAATGTTTTTACAAAGGATGTTATAGAAACATGGATAGAGTACAAAAGAGAGGTTGAGATTGATTCAGTAAGATTAAGACCGCATCCATATGAATTTCACCTATATTACGATATATAACAGATGATACTTTTTTTAAAACATATTAAGGTAGAAGGACCGGGAATTTTTGAGTATTTACTGCGGCAGTATTTTGCCGCAGTAAATACGGTTGAATTGTGGAACAATGAAAATTTACCTCCTTTAGCAGTTTGCGATGCTATAATATCATTAGGTGGACCTATGAATGTATACGAAACCAATAAATATAGTTTTCTAGCCAAGGAAGAAGAATTTTTAAAAAGAGCGATAAAAAGAAACATACCAATTCTGGGCATATGCCTAGGTGCACAGCTGCTTGCTAAGGCTCGAGGGGCTAAAGTTGCAAAAGCTTCTTTGAAAGAAATCGGATGGTATAACGTTTCACTTACAGAAGAAGGGAAAAAAGACAAGATATTTAAAGATTTAGATAAAAACTTGCATGTTTTCGAGTGGCATGAAGATACATTTGAATTACCCTGCAAATCTAGACTTTTAGCCACATCGAAAAGCTGCCATAATCAAGCAGTAAAATTCGGCAAGAAAGCTTGGGGTTTGCAGTTTCATATTGAAGTTGATAACAAGGGAATAAAAAAATGGTGCAAACACTACAAATTTAAAGACTATACAGACGATTTTCTCAAAATGTATTTTGTAAAAAAGGAAAGTTACACAAGACAGGCAGAAATAATATGCAGAAATTTTGCTAATGTAATTTTAGAAAACAGGTAAGCAAGAAATGCAACAAAATGGTTAAACAATAAAATGAAAAAAAGATTTCCAAAGAAACAGGGTTTATATGACCCTAATTTTGAACACGATTCGTGTGGTGTTGGCTTCGTGTGCGACATTAATGGGAAAGCCACAAGCAGCACAGTAAAAAAATCTTTGCAGGTTCTTAAACGTTTGTCTCACAGAGGTGCGGTAGGTGCAGATCCTAATACAGGAGATGGGGCAGGTATTTTAATACAGATACCTCATGACTTTTTTAAAAAAGTTTGTGATGCTGATGAAATAAAACTTCCTGAATATGGATTTTATGGAACAGGGCAGATTTTTTTGCCAACAAATAGAGAGGAAAGAAAATTTTGCAAAAATGTTTTTCAAAAAGTTAGTTACGAAGAGGGACAAGCTTTGCTAGGTTGGAGAAAAGTAAAGCTAGACAATTCAGAAATAGGAAGAGAGGCAAGAAAAAATGAACCTGTTATTGAACAGGTTTTTATCACAAGGGACAAAAATGTAAAAGAACAAATTGATTTTGAACGAAAACTATATGTAATACGTAAGAAAATAGAAAATATAATAAGGAATTCCAACCTTAAACAAAAAGAATATTTTTATATAACTAATATATCAAGCAGAACATATTCTTATAAAGGTTTGCTTATGCCCCGACAGCTTGAGAATTTTTTTGCTGAGCTACACGACAACGATATTAAAACTGCCATAGCAGTAGTGCATTCTCGATATAGCACCAATACATTTCCTACTTGGGATTTAGCTCAACCGTTTAGATTTTTAGCACACAACGGCGAAATTAACACTTTAAGAGGTAATATAAACTGGATGAAGGCAAGAGAAGGTTCTTTAAAAAGTGAAGTCTTTGGAAAAGATATAAATAAAATAAAGCCAGTTATTGTTTTGGGAGGCAGCGATTCCGCTGCCTTAGATAATGTTTTTGAATTACTTGTTTTATCAGGCCGTTCTTTAGAACTTTCTATGATGATGCTTATACCGGAAGCATGGGAAAACAACAAACTGATGAACAAGAAAATGAAAGACTTTTATAAGTATCATTCATGCACGATGGAACCCTGGGACGGACCGGCAAGTGTTGCGTTTACCGATGGGAAAAGTGTAGGAGCAATTTTAGACCGAAACGGCCTAAGACCTTCAAGATATATAGTTACTAAAGATAATCTTGTTGTTATGGCCTCAGAAGCAGGCGTATTGGATATTCCCCCGACAGAAGTAATAAAATCGGGAAGGTTAGAGCCCGGGAAAATGTTTTTTATTAATACAGAAGAATCTCGTATTGTTAGCGATGAGGAAATAAAAGAGAATATTTATTCGCAGAAACCATATGGCGATTGGGTTAAGAAATTCATGATTCATTTAGACAACGTTGAAATCTGTACTGAAAGAAAAGATCAACCTACAAAAGAAAATTTTTTAACGTTTCTCAAGGTATTTGGCTACACAAGAGAAGATTTGAAAATGATAATAAAGCCTATGGCTGAAGGAGGCGAAGAGCCTACAGGGTCTATGGGAAACGATATACCGCATGCAGTTCTTTCAAAAAATCCGCAGCTTTTATACGATTATTTCAAGCAGCTTTTTGCACAGGTTACAAATCCGGCGATAGACCCGATAAGAGAAGAAGTAATTATGAGCCTTAAAAGTTATATAGGACAACAAAAAAATCTGCTTGAAGAAATACCGGAACAAAGTCATAAGCTTGAGCTTGATCACCCGATTCTTAGAAATGGGGAACTGCTAAAGATAAAACATATTGCTGAGAGAAGCTTTAAAACAAAAACAATTTCTTTTCTTTTTAATGTTGAAACCAAAAATAGCTTTATAAAATGCATAGATAAAATATGCAAAGAATCTGAAAAAGCAATAAAAGACGGTTACAGCTTTATAATTTTAAGTGACAAGGGCGTCAATAAAAAGAGGACAGCCTTGCCAGCTCTCTTAGCCACGGGTGCAGTTCATCAGTATCTGGTAAAAAAATCTCTAAGAACAAAAATAGGTATTATATTAGAAAGTGCAGAACCTCACGAGGTCCATCACTTTGCACTTTTATTCGGCTATGGTATAGATGCGGTAAATCCTTATTTTGTATATCAAGTCATAAAAAACTTAGTTGATGAAAAAGATTTGAATTTATCCATAGAGAAAGCAATAACAAATTATGTAAAAGCTGTTGAAAAAGGAATTTTAAAAATACTCTCGAAAATGGGTATATCAACTTTGCAAAGTTACAGAGGCGCGCAAATTTTTGAAGCCCTGGGAATATCAAGCAGTGTTATAGATAGGTGTTTTACCGGTACCGTGTCGCGTATTGAAGGTGCTGATTTTAAAATTATAGAAAAAGAAACTTTAATGAGGCATGCGAAGGCATTTTCGCAGAAAAATACTGATTTTAGCTGTCTTGCAAGCGGAGGTATTTATCAATGGAAAAAAGACGGAGAGTTTCATCTTTGGAATCCGGACAGCATTGCAGCCCTGCAGGATGCGACAAGAAAAGGAGATTACAGTAAATATAAAGAATTTGCTAAACTCATAAACGAACAAGATGCGAATCCTACTACTTTGCGTGGACTTCTTAAATTTAATATAAACCCGTCAAAGTCAATCAACATAAATGATGTGGAACCAGTTGAAGAGATTGTGAAAAGGTTTGCCACGGGTGCTATGAGTTTCGGGTCTATTTCAAGGGGTGCCCACGAGACTATCGCTATTGCCATGAACAGACTAAAAGCAAAATCAAATACAGGAGAAGGAGGCGAAGACCCTGCGCGCTTTGTTCCTTATGCAAATGGTGACTTGGCAAGAAGTGCCATAAAACAGATAGCATCTGGCAGATTTGGAGTTACGACGAATTATCTTGTTAATGCCGATGAAATACAAATTAAAATAGCACAGGGTGCAAAACCTGGTGAAGGAGGGCAGTTACCCGGGCACAAGGTAAGCGTAGTTATAGCGAAAACAAGATATACCACACCAGGAGTTACCTTGATTTCTCCACCGCCGCATCATGATATATATTCCATCGAAGATTTAGCACAACTAATTTTTGATTTGAAAAATACAAACCCAAAAGCAAGGATAAGCGTTAAACTTGTTTCTGAAATGGGAGTAGGTACTATTGCGGCAGGGGTTGCAAAAGGTCATGCCGATATGATTTTAATTTCTGGCGGGGATGGAGGCACGGGAGCTTCACCAAGAAGTTCGATAAGACACGCAGGACTTCCCTGGGAATTAGGTTTGGCCGAAACGCATCAGACCCTTGTTCTTAACAATTTGCGTTCAAGAGTGAGGTTGCAAACTGATGGCCAGATGAGAACCGGAAAGGATGTTGCAGTAGCTTCAATTTTAGGTGCTGAAGAATTTGGTTTTTGCACATCAACGTTAATTGTTCTTGGCTGTGTTATGTTAAGACATTGTCACCTTAATAATTGTTCTGTAGGAGTAGCAACGCAGGATAGCTTTCTAGAAGGACGTTTTAACGGAAAACCAGAGCATATTATAAATTATTTTACTTTTGTTGCGCAAGAATTAAGAGAAATAATGGCAGAACTTGGAATTAAAAAAATAAACGATATGATAGGCAGAACAGAGCTTCTAAAGCTTGATAGAGCGATTACTCCTTGGAAAGCTAAAAAAATAGATTATTCTAAAATATTGTATAAACCCAAAAGATCAAAAGGAACAGAAGTTTATTACAGCCACGATAAAAATTATGAAATAAGCGATGTTTTAGACAAGAATCTTATAGAGTATGCAATGCCAGCTTTAAAAGAAAAGAAAAATGTTAAGAAAGATATTGCAATTGAGAATATAAACAGGACCACAGGCGCTATGCTTTCGGGCGAGGTTTGCAGAATTTTTGGCGAAGAAGGTTTGCCCGAAGATACCATACATTTTAAATTTAATGGTGTTGCAGGCCAAAGTTTTGGTGCATGGCTATCCCGAGGTATTACATTTGAATTAGAAGGACTTGCAAATGACTATGTTGGCAAGGGTATCTCCGGAGGCAAAATAATCATTTATCCTGATAAAAACTGTGGGTATAAAGCTTCAGAAAATATTATTATAGGTAATACTACTTTTTATGGTGCAATTAAAGGAGAAGCATATATCAGAGGGGTTGCTGGAGAAAGATTTTGTATAAGAAATTCAGGGCTTCTGGCAGTGGTGGAAGGGATTGGAGACCATGGCTGCGAATACATGACTGGTGGAAGAGTAGTTATAATAGGTGATACCGGAAGAAACTTTGCAGCTGGCATGTCAGGGGGTATAGCTTATGTATATGGAAATATAGAAAATTTTAAAGAAAAATGTAATTTAAGTATGGTTAATCTAGAAAGCTTAGATGAAGAAGATGCCCAAACTGTTAAAAACTTACTGTGTAATCATTATAAATATACAAACAGCGATAGGGCTAAGTTTATTTTGGATGATTTTGCAGAGGAAATTAAAAAGTTTATCAAAGTTATGCCTTTAGAATATAAGCGTGTTTTAGCAAATAAAAATATTGAGAAAAAAGAAAAACTTTTCGAACCTTCAGATGGTTAGTTTAGTTTATAGATTATAGTGGGAGACGAATAGCAGAAAAAGGAGCAGTTGTGGGCGATACGAGAGGTTTTCTTAAGGTAAAAAGACAAAAAATGCAATATAGGCCCGTGTGCGAACGCATACAGGATTATAAAGACGTTTTTATTAAGCGTTCAGACAAACATTCGGTAGAACAGGCATCAAGATGCATGGACTGTGGCACGCCTTTTTGCCATTGGGGTTGTCCCGTTGCTAATTTAATTCCTGAGTGGAACGATCTTGTCTTTGGGAAAAAGTGGGAAGCAGCTTATCAAATTCTTCAAAGCACAAATAATCTGCCAGAAATTACAGGCAGAATTTGTCCGGCCCTTTGTGAGTTTTCTTGTGTTTTAGGCATAAACGATGAACCGGTGAGTATAAGAGAAAATGAATTAAGCATAATAGAGCATGCCTATGAAAATAATTTTGTTAAACCAAATTATTCATATAGAAAAACAGGAAAAAAAGTGGCGGTAATAGGTTCTGGGCCAGCTGGGCTTGCTTGTGCAGATCAGCTTAGCAAGGCAGGCCACGAAGTTGTTGTTTTTGAAAAGGACGCTAAAATAGGCGGCATATTGCGTTTCGGAATCCCTGATTTTAAACTTGAGAAATGGGTGTTGGATAGAAGGCTTGATATTATGAGGAAGCAAGGCGTCAATTTTTCTACCGGTATCAATATAGGTTTGGATTATAAAATATCAAAATTAAACAAAGAATTTGATGCCGCATGTCTTTGTTGCGGAAGCCGTGTACCTAGAGATTTAAATATTGATGGCAGAAATTTAAAAGGTATTTATTTTGCAATGGATTATCTGGTTTGGGCCAATAAAATAAATTCCGGTGAAAAAATAGATAAAGAACAAGTAATAAATGCAAAGGGCAAAAAAGTAGTTATTATCGGAGGCGGTGATACGGGTGCAGATTGCATAGGCGTTGCTCACAGACAGGGCGCAAAATGTATAGTTCAGATAGAGCTGTTGTCCCGGCCTTCCGAATGCAGAACTGACGACTATCCGTGGCCTTTTTATCCTCTGATTTTTAAAACTTCTACCAGCCACGAAGAAGGAGGAGAAAGACACTGGTCTGTGCTTACAAAACGTTTTGTTGGTGAAAACAGCTATGTTAAAAAGATTGTTTGTTCTAAAGTAGAGTTTTATAAAAAAGATGAAAAAAGTTGTCCTGTCATAAAGGAGTTGCCGGGAACAGAGTTTGAAATCGAAGCGGATTTGGTAATTCTAGCAATAGGTTTTTTGCATCCCCAAAAGGAAGGTCTATTAAAAGATTTAGATTTGATGCTGGATTCCCGCGGAAACATAAAAACAGATGAGAGCTATATGACTTCAAAATGTGGCATCTTTGCAGCTGGAGATACAAGAAGAGGACAATCTTTGATTGTTTGGGCCATATCAGAAGGTAGACGAACAGCCCATTTTGTAGATAAATTTTTAGAAGGAAAAACTAACCTACCCTTGCTTTAAGACGCCTGCGTTGAATAGCCTGCTTTTAATCTTCCGGTATTTAGCATATTAGTGCAGTGAGGTTTATTTAATTGACTTTAGGTTTTTTGGAAGTATAATCATATAAAAAATACAGAAAATCCCAAAAATGTCAAAAAAGATATATCATATACTTTCACTTCTCCTCCTTACGTTATTAACAGCATCATGTTGCACTGTTTTTGCTGACCAAGAGCCGAAAACATTTCCTTTTAGCGAAACAAGTGCGCTTGAAGAATGGGAGGAAAAAATATTTAAAGGGAAGGTGCTTTACGTTGTAAAAGTCGAAAAAAGAGACGGATACCTTTCAGCATATAGCCAAAATTCTGCCTCAGGTATTTTTTACAGACTCAAATTTGACCCTAAAGAAACACCTATGATTAGCTGGAAGTGGAAGGTTTTGAAATTTCCTGAAAAAAAATCTAAAAATATAATCGATGAGAAATACGATTCAAAACAAAGTTGGTTGGAAAAAGATGATTATGCCGCTAGATTATATGTTATTTTTCCGAAAATTTCGTTTAATTTAACAAAAAGCTTAGAATATGTATGGGACGCAAGCCTGCCGAAGGGCACAATATTGACAAGTCCTTATTCGGAAAACATTAAAATAATAGTTGCGGAGTCCGGAAAAAAATATTTTAAAAAATGGATTTATGAAGAGAGAAACATAGTTGATGATTATGAGAAAGCTTTTGGCAGAGCACCAGGCGAAGTAGGGGCAATTGCAATAATGACAGATACGGACAATACAACAAGTACTGCTGAAGCGTCTTACGATGAAATAAAAGTGGGGTATAAAAAATGAAAGACAAAAAAAACCGAAGAAGAGAGAAGTTTCTAAATTCACCGTTTCAAAAAAAGATGCTTTTGTTGATTTTTATCGCAGCAATAGTACCTTCCGGGATTGTTACGATATGTTTATACTATATAATCTTCAATTTATTAGCTGCCCAACTTGGCATACCTGAGGCAATAGCTTATAACTTATTGCCCGTAGCTCGTAAGGTAAACATAATAATTTTAACTACCTTGCCTATAAGCTTAATTATTATATGGGGTATAGCTGTTGAGTTGTCTCATAGAATAGCAGGCCCAATTTTTCGCCTAGAAAAAGAATTGGATCGTGTAATATCAGGGGAGCAAAAGACACCATTGGTGTTGCGCAAGAAAGATGAATTAAAACCTCTCACAGAAAAAATAAATAAAATAATTTCCAAGAAGTAAAGTAACAATCCTAGCAAGCAAGTCAATAGCACATAAAACATATCAGAAATAACTAAAAATTTAAGTTACCAGCATATAAAAAATGTTGGACAATAAACTGTTTGGTGGTAAAATTAAATATCTTTTTCCCCGAAAAATTCTGCTTGAGAGGAGATCAAGTTGACAGAGGATGCTAAGAGTATTTGCACAGAATCTTTACGTAAGACCCCTATCTATAATTCCCATATTGAATTAAAAGCGCACATGGTACCATTTGCAGGGTATTTGATGCCGATTGAATACGAAGGAATTCTAAAAGAAGCCCAAACAGTAAGAACTACCGGCGGATTATTTGATTTATCGCATATGGGCGAAATAGAAATAAGCGGAAAAGATTCTCTGGAATTTTTACAAAAAATTTTAACAAATGATTTGTCAATATTGAAAGAAGGACAGGTGCAATATAACGTAGCGTGTAATCATAATGGAAAAATAATAGACGATCTTATGGTTTATAAACTTAGTAAGGATAAGTATATGGCCGTAGTAAATGCTTCTAATGCTGATACAATGCTTAGCTGGTTTTTAAGTCTGAAAGAACATGAAGCAGCGGGGATAATCGACAAAACAGAAGAGACAGCATTGGTAGCTTTACAGGGGCCGCTTAGCGAAAAATTGCTGCAAAATATCAATATTAATTTGTCGGATCTGTTTTATATGAATTGTCAATATACAAAAATAAACAAATTTAATGTTCTCACATCAAGAACCGGCTATACCGGAGAAGATGGTTTTGAATTTTATTGTAGTTCTAGAGATGCAGAACAATTCTGGAATTTTTTATTAAATGAAGCAAAAAAACTCGGAATCAAACCCATAGGTTTAGGAGCCAGAGACATATTGAGGTTGGAAATGTGTTATACTCTTTACGGCAACGATATAGACTTATCAGTAAGCCCTATTGAGGCTTCGCTTGAGTGGGCAGTATCTGATTTAAAAGGAGAATATATCGGCAAAGAAAAATTAGCCGAAGAAAAAAAGAAAGGTCCTGCAAAAAAATTAATAGCTTTCCGTATGGTTGATAAAGGCTTCCCTAGACAGCATTATGTAATCTATTCCGCAAAAAATGAAGAAATCGGTGCAGTAACAAGCGGTGCATTTTCCCCCAACACTAATGAATTTATAGGAATGGGGTATCTTAAAAGCGATTTTGCCGCTTTCGATACAGAAATATTTATAGACATAAGAGGCAAAAAATACAAAGCCAAAGTTTGCAAAAAACCATTTCTGCAATATAGAGTTAAAAAACAAACTAAATAAAAAGGAGCATGCCAATGGATCTTAGTAAGTTTAAATTTACAAAAACTCATGAATGGATAACCCTTGATTCAAACAACAGCGCAAAAATTGGCATAACAGACCATGCGCAGAAGGAGTTGGGCGACATAGTTTTTATAGAATTGCCTTCAGTAGGAACTGTTGTTTCGCAGGGAAAGCAATTTGGAACTATTGAATCTACAAAAGCAGCAAGCGAATTGTACTCTCCCGCAAGCGGTGAAGTGACAGAAGTAAACAATTTGGTTTCGGCCAATCCGCAGTTAGTTAATAAAAATCCTTATTGCGAAGGCTGGATGATCAAAATAAAGATTAAAAACGTTAAAGAATTAGATAGCCTTTCGTCCTCTGAAATATAAAAATTTTGCATATCTATGGCATATATTTCAAATACAGAAAAACAGAAAAAAGAGATGTTAGCTGTACTTGGTTTAAGTACCGTCGATAGTTTATTTGCCTCCATACCAGCTTCAATACGGTTAAAAAAACCATTAAATATTAAAGGGTCTTTGTCGGAACCTGAATTAATTCGTGAGCTGGAACAAATTGCTTCCAAAAACAACAGTATTGATAAAATAAATAGTTTTTTAGGGGCAGGTTGTTATGAGCACTTTGTTCCAAGTGCCGTGCGCTATATAACCTCAAGAACCGAATTTTATACTGCTTATACACCATATCAGCCCGAAGCAAGCCAGGGGACGCTTCAGGCAATTTATGAATATCAGACGTATATCTGCCTTTTAACAGGTATGGATATTACTTGTGCCTCGCTATATGATGGCGCCTCAAGCTGTGCAGAAGCAGTGCTAATGGCACATAGAGTTAATGGTAGAAACAAAATTTTTATTGCTTCTAATTTGCATCCCGAATATAAACGAGTAATTTATACTTATTCCTGCGGATTTGATTTAGATATAAAAGAAATTCCTTGTAATGCAGAGTTTTTACTTAATTTAGATTTTATATCCAGAAATTTAGATGAACATACAAGTTCTATCCTGATTCAAAATCCGAATTTTTTTGGCGGCTTAGAAGAAGTCGAAAAAATAACACAAATTGCGCATCAAAAGGGAGCATTAGTAATAAATAGTGTTTATCCGATGTCGCTAGGCATACTAAAGACACCCGGAGAAATGGACGTTGATATAGTTGTTGGAGACGGACAATCGCTTGGCAATGGAATGAATTTTGGCGGCCCATCCTTTGGATTTTTAGCATGCAAAAAAGAATTTGCAAGAAAAATGCCCGGCCGTATAGTTGGCAGAACTGTAGATAAAGACAACAAAGAAGGTTTTGTTTTAACTTTGCAGGCAAGAGAGCAACATATACGAAGAGAAAAAGCCACAAGCAATATTTGCTCGAATCAATCCTTGAATGCTCTAGCCGCATGTGTTTATTTTGCCAGCGTAGGTCCCATTGGTTTTAAAAAAATAAGCCAAGCATGTTGCGATAATGCCCATTATCTTTATGAAAAATTAAGTTCTATAAAAGACCTTGTATTTCCGCTTCGTGGAATATTTTTTAATGAGTTTTTAATAAAACTTCCTATGGATGCAAAAGAGTTATTGGCTGAGCTTGAAAAACATAAAATTATAGGCGGGTTAAATGTAACCAAGTTTTTTCCAGAGATTAATCATGCTATCCTTGTATCATGCACAGAATTAAAAACGCAAGCACAAATCGAAGATTATTCGGACAAGATGTCAAAAATTTTTCGCAAAGAAAAAATTAACACAAAAATCTAATTTATATGAGCAATTTAATATTTGAAAAAGGCAATTTTGGACGAGAAGGCGTATCGGTGCCGGCCGCAGCAAAACCTAAAAAAGACATTTATTCTAGCATCCCGGATACATTTTTAGCCAAAAAAAATTATGATTTTCCATATTTAAGCGAACTTGATGTCATAAGACACTATGTTAATTTATCCAGATTGAACTTTTCTATAGATACCAATTTCTATCCCTTGGGTTCCTGCACTATGAAGTATAACCCAAAGATTAATGAAGAGCTAAGCAGTATGAAAGGTTTTGTAAATTTACATCCTTACCAAGACCAAGAGGATATTCAAGGGGCACTTTATATTATTCATGATCTTGAAAAGATGCTTTGTGAAATAACAGGCATGAACCGTTTTAGCTTTCAACCTTCTGCAGGAGCGCATGGAGAATTGACAGGAATGCTTATGATTAGGGCTTATCATTGCGCAAAGAACAACAAAAAAACTAAAGTAATTGTTCCGGATTCGAGCCATGGTACAAATCCGGCTTCAGCAGCGATGTGTGGTTATGAAATAGTGCAGATAAAAAGCAACGAAAATGGTTTAGTGGATATAAGCGAATTAAAGAAAAATATAGACAAAGAAACAGCAGCAGTTATGCTCACAAATCCCAATACCCTTGGTCTTTTTGAAGAAGAGATAAAGGAAATAGCGGATATATCTCATGCAAAAGGTGCACTTTTGTATTATGACGGTGCAAACTTAAATGCGCTTCTTGGCATAACAAACCCTGCATTGATGGGTTTTGATGTTATGCATATAAATTTGCATAAAACGTTTGCCACTCCGCATGGAGGGGGTGGACCTGGTTCCGGGCCTGTCGGCGTAACAAAAGAACTTATAGAGTTTTTACCAGTTCCCTTGGTTGATAAAAAAGATAATCAATTTTATTTTAATTATGATTTCCCCAGAAGCATAGGTAAGGTCAAGGCCTTTTATGGGAATTTTTTGGTGCTTGTCAAAGCTTATATTTATATACTTAGCGTAGGCGGGTTGGGGTTAAAAGAAATATCAGAAAATGCCGTGCTGAATGCCAATTACTTAAAAGAAAATTTAAAAAAATATTTTGATTTACCTTATGACAAAATTTGTATGCACGAAACTGTTTTTTCAGCCGCCCGACAAAAACAGGAAAATGATATAAGTGCGCTTGATATTGCAAAAAGGCTAATTGACTATGGGATTCATCCCCCAACAGTCTATTTTCCTTTAATAGTTAAAGAAGCTCTTATGATAGAACCTACGGAAACGGAATCGAAAGAAACGCTGGACAATTTTATAGAAGTAATGAAAAAAATTTATGCTGAATCCAAAACCAATCCGCAACTTTTAAAAGAAGCTCCTCATAATACCCCCGTAAGAAGATTGAACGAAGTAAAGGCTGCTATGGATCTTGATTTGCGATGGAATCCGCAAAAGCCTTTTGACAATCACAGATAATATGAAATACTTAAGAATTATCAATACCGATCCATCCGATGGTTACAGCAATATGGCCTTAGATGAAGCAATATTGTTAAACTATCTAGATACCAAGATTCCTGTATTGCGGTTTTATAATTGGAAACCCTCGTTTATTTCTATCGGCTACTTTCAGAATCCCGATGTTGTTATTAAAGCAGAACAATGCAGTCTTGAAAAAATAAATTTTACAAGAAGGATTACAGGCGGAGGAGCCATTCTTCATGACAAAGAGCTTACATATAGCATAGTATGTTCAGATGAAGATTTAAACTTGCCTGTTTCAGTAAAGGAATCATACAGAAAACTTTGTAGTTTTATTATTGATACGTATAAAAATTTTGGACTTGATGCAAAATTTGCGTGCCAAGAAAATGTGAATAATAAAAAAATATCAGGTATCCCGACCGCGTTTTGCTTTGCAGGTATCGAACACTACGACATACTTGTAAATGGAAAAAAACTTGGCGGTAATGCTCAACGCAGGAAGAAAAATATAATTTTTCAGCATGGTTCGATACCTCTAGAAATAGATTTTTGGAAAATAAAAAATATTTTTTATGATATACCGCATGATCTAGAAAAAACAACGACTTCCCTTAAAGGTTTATTGGCAGATGATATAAGTTTTGAAAAATTAAGAACTTTATTAATATTGTATTTCCAGAAAAATTTTCAGATAGAAACAAGAAACGATATAATATCGGAAAAAGAAAACAAGATAAAAGAAAGACTCTTGTTGGAAAAATACAAAACAGAAAAATGGAACAGTTTAAGCAAGAAAAACATAGCGGTGTATCAATATGCCGAAAGCCACAGTGGCTGAATAAAAAATTCGATTCTGGAAAGTGCAAAGAAGTAATGCAACTAATAGAAAAATTCAAGCTGCATACAGTTTGTCAGGAAGCCCTATGCCCAAATATATCAGAATGTTTTTCGAAAAAGAAAGCAACTTTTTTGATATTGGGCAATAAATGCACTAGAAATTGTAAATTTTGCGGTATTAAAAAAGAAAAACCTTTAGCAGTTGATGAAGATGAACCATACCGCATTGCAAAATCAGTAAGTTGTCTTGGTCTAAGACATGTTGTAATTACTTCAGTGACTCGTGATGATTTATCGGATGGCGGAGCATATATTTATTATGAAACCGTTAATCAAATAAAAAATATAAACAAAAATATTACAGTAGAAGTGCTTGTGCCGGATTTTAACGGTTCAAGAGAAGCAATAAAAAAAGTTTTAGAGTCGGATGTAAGCATATTTGCGCATAATCTTGAAACTGTCCCGTCACTATACTCGAAAGTTCGTCAAATGGCAGATTATAACAAATCATTAAAAGTTTTGGTTTTGGCTAAAGAAATCAAAAAAAATATTTTTACAAAAAGTGGATTAATGCTGGGGCTTGGGGAAAAAGATGAAGAAGTAATGGGTGTTTTTTCAGATCTCAAAAAAGTTAAATGCGATTTTTTAAGCATCGGACAATACCTGACTCCTTCCTTAAAGCATTATCCTGTGCAAGAGTATATATCGCCGGATAAATTTATGTATTTTGAAAATATTGCTAAAAGTATGGGATTTCTTAAAGTTGCTAGCGCTCCTTATGTTAGAAGCTCGTATATGTAGGGTGTTAAAAAAACGGCGTTTTCCAACACCCTCATCCCGAGAAAAGACCACAGTTTCGACGAGGGATCTCATTAGGAAACACAGAAGGCATGACTTGTAACAATTTTTTCCATACTCTCTATATATATTTATATATCCAATCTGTTTCTATCCGCTAAAGATAGATTTGACCAAAATGGGAAAAATAGTATAATTTTATATAGTTAAAGTCTATAAGACAAGAGAGGTGATTTTATTATCAAATATTGTTCTTTTATAATTAAATGTAAATTGATTTAAACCTTTAAGTTAGGAGGATAGTGTTAGATGAATAGGTTATATATTGGCAATTTAAACTTTAAGACAGAAGAGGCTGGATTAAAAAGTTACTTTGAAACGTGCGGTACAGTAAAAGATGTTCAAATTATAAAAGATAAAGTAACAAAGCGTTCCAGAGGTTTTGCTTTTGTCGAAATGCAAAATGATGAAGAAGCAAAGCAAGCCATGCAGCAATTAAACGGCACAGAGCTTGATGGCCGCAAATTAAAAATTGATTTTGCAAAAGAAAAAAGACAATCAGAAAACAACTAAACTGGCAATTTAGTTTATAACTTGCTGCAATAGTTAGTATTTGAATGTGACAATGTAGTATTAGTTTTCAAAAAAACAAATTTTTTTTAGACGATGTTTAGCACTCTTAGCGATAGAGTGCTAAATAGTTAACAGAAAAATGACTTTTTAAAACAAAAGGAAAGAGATATAATATAGCAAGTATTTTTAAGGTAAACTACAAAACAAAAAACCAGCCTTAGAGTATATCCTGTATGTCAAATAAAAATTATTATAAAGTATTGGGAGTTAATGAATCGGCGTCAGTAGATGAGATAAAAAGTGCCTATAGAAAATTGGCCATTAAGTATCATCCTGACAAGAATCCAACCAACAAAAAAGAAGCCGAAGAAAAATTTAAAGAGATATCAGAAGCTTATTATGTTTTGGCTGATCCAAAGAGACGTCAACAATATGATTCATATCGAAAAGCAGGTGCCAGTGGAAACTTTTCGGGAGCAAGTGGTTTTGATTTTGAAGAATTGCTCAAGCAATTCGGATTTAGTTCACGTGCCTATAAGACAAGCGGCAAAAGTAAGTATGGTAGTTTTTCAATGTTTGGCGATATTTTTGGTGATATTTTAGGACAAAACTCGGAAAGGGCTTATACATATGCTTTTGATAACCAGGGAGATTCTGATTATGAAACCGAAAGTTATATTCCCAGAAAATATAAAATAGATACGACAAAAAAAGTTGTTCTTCAGGTACCTAAAAGAATAGCGATTACAGGCGGAGAGGCTGCATTTAAAACTGAAGACGGCAGAAAAATATCAGTTAAGATACCGCCTTCAATCAAAGATGGCCAAAAATTAAGGCTTAAAGAGCAGGGTAATATTTGTGAGTGCTGTGGACACCGAGGAAATTTAATCCTGACAATAAGAATAAAATAATTAATTTTGAAAGTGAAAAAATGACTTCCAAAATACATCCTACTTCTATTATCGGAAAAAACGTCAAGATAGACCAGAACGTACAAATTGGTCCGTGGTGTATTATAGAAGATAATGTACATATCGGAAAAGATGTAAATATTCTAGAACGGGTTCATATCGGATCCGGCACGACGATAGGCGAAAGCTGCTATATACATATGGGTTCTGTTTTAGGGCATATTCCCCAGGATAGACAATATAAAGAGGAAAAAACATTCTTAAAGATTGGTTCTAGAAATATTTTCAGGGAATATACCAATGTACACCGAGCGACGGGTGAAGGCAAATCTACAATAATAGGAAACGATAACTTTTTTATGGTTGGCGTTCATATTGCTCACAATTGCCTCATTGGCAGCGGAAATACCATATGTAACAACACCGCTCTAGGGGGTTATGCGGAGGTGGAAAACGATGCTTTTATATCCGGCCAGTGCGGTATACATCAATTTTCGCGGATAGGGCGGTTGGCGATGATAGGACCGGTTTCAAAGGTTGCCCAAGATATCCCGCCATACATGCTTGTAGGAACGGGTGAAAAAATAGCGTCATTTAATATAGTTGGTTTAAGACGCGCTGGTTTTGGAGAAGAAAAAATAAGGCAAGTTAAAGAATCATATAAAATTTTATATAGGTCAGGGCTTAATATTCCAAATGCTTTAGCAAAAATTGAAGAGAAATTTGATTCAGAAGAGATAAAGCATTTGGTCGATTTTATAAAAAATTCGAAAAGAGGCATAGCCTCACACATATAAGGTTTGTTTAGAAGCCCAAATTTTTATAACAGATGCCAAAAAACTCAAAACTCAAAATTTTAATTATTTTAAATTTTTTGTTTTGAGTTTTTAGGTTCTTGCAATCAAGGAGATACGATATGGATTATACGTTAGAACATGCGAAGGCGGGTTTGAATATTAAACTTCCCGCTATAGAATGTTTCCCGAACCAATTTAAAAAATATAAAATTAATATAACAGTACCAGAGTTTACTTCGGTCTGTCCAAAAACAAACTTGCCGGATTTTGGCAAAATTAGTATTAGCTATATTCCGGATAAGTATTGCGTCGAACTAAAATCTCTCAAAATGTACATGCTTTCCTACAGAAATGTCGGTATTTTTTATGAAAATGCTGTAAACAAAATTCTTAAAGATTTTGTTAAGGCATGCAAGCCTAAAGAAGCAAAAGTGACGGGTGAATTTAACCCAAGAGGTGGCATAATAAGTGTCGTCGAAGCGCAATATCCGGCTGAGTAAATTAGTTTATAGGTTGTAAGAGCGCATTTGTTTTTTTGCTATCCGATTATCTGTCTTCTGAATGAACAAAAGAGGTTTAAAATGATAGTTGTGACAGGAGCGGCGGGCTTTATCGGAAGTTGTTTGTTATGGAAATTTAACAGCGAAGGGTTCGATAACATTATTGCTGTCGACGAATTAGACATATCCGATAAACAGAAAAATTTATCAGGAAAAAAAATAGCCGATTATATCGACAAAGATAATTTTATAAAAGATATAGATGCGAATAAAAATTATCTCAAAAAAGTGAAAACCATAGTCCACATGGGAGCATGTGCTTCTACGACATGTACCGATGCCGCTTATCTTACAAAAAATAATGTTGAATATTCAAAAGTTTTGGCAAAATTTGCAATATTAAATAAAAAACACTTTTTATATGCTTCAAGCGCCGCGACCTATGGAGCCGGCGAAAATGGTTACAGCGACGATATAGACGTAGCTTATAAACTTAATCCTTTGAATATGTATGCTTTTTCGAAGCAAACTTTTGATCTATGGGTTATTTCAAACAACCTTATAGATAAAATAACAGCTTTTAAATTTTTCAATGTTTATGGACCAAACGAATATCATAAAGGCGATATGCGAAGCGTTGTCTGCAAGGGGTATGATGAAATAAGAAAAACCGGAAAAATAAAGCTTTTCAAATCATACAAAAAAGAATATAAAGATGGTGAACAGAAAAGAGACTTTGTTTATGTAAAAGACGCAGTCAATATTGTTTATTATTTTTTTAATCATTTTGAAAAGAAAGGCATCTACAATGTAGGTACTTCGAAAGCTCGTACTTGGAATGATCTTGCATCAAGCTTATTTGAATCAATGAAGGTTACATCTAAAATTGAATATATAGATATGCCGCAAGAGTTGAAAGAAAAATACCAGTATTTTACCGAAGCGGATATTGCACATCTTAGAAAAGCAGGATACCACGATACTTTTACAGAGCTTGAGGATGGAGTAAAAGAGTATGTTGGTTTTTTAGAAAAAAATATATACCTGTAAGGTATCTCCGTTCCTGTCCCGCAAATATAGTCAATTTTAATACAGAAAAAAAGAGGTGTAAATGGAATATAGAAATTTATCTGACACTGAAATAAGAGTTTCTGAAATATGTCTGGGGTCGTGGGCATTTGGCGGCGATGCATGGTGGGGGCCGCAGGAAGATAGAGATTCTGTTGAAACACTGAAAGAAGCGATTAACCTGGGTATAAATTTTGTCGATACCGCTCCTGTTTATGGAAGGGATGGCCGTTCAGAATCAATCATAGGTGCTTTTTTAAACAAAAGAAATATCAGAAATAAAGTAATTTTAGCTACGAAGGTTGGTTTGGTTTTTAAAAACGGAAAAATAAATCACAATTTAAGTAAAAAAAGCATGCTGGCTCAAATGGATGAAAGTCGAAAAAGGTTGCGCACCGATTACATTGATTTATATCAAATTCACTGGCCCGATCCCAAACAATCGATAGCTAAATCCGCGGAATTAATGTATTCATTTTATCAAAAGGGTATTATAAAAAGTATTGGTGTAAGTAACTATTCCCTAGAACAGATGGAAGAATTTATCAAGCATTCAGTTCTTCATACCATACAGCCTTCTTACAATATGTTTGAAAGAAGCATCGAAAACAATATTGTCCCTTTTTGCCTTAAAAATAAAATATCAATAATAAACTATATTCCTCTCTGTAGCGGAATATTGACGGGTAAATTTTTCTTTGGGCAAGCTGGCATACCTAATGATATTTGCAGAAAAAGAAATATTGAGCTTCAACCGCCGCGTTTTGAAATAAACAAAAAAGTCATGTCTGAAATGAAGAAAATAGCCGATAAATATAAGAAAACATTAACGCAGTTAGTTCTCAATTGGACAATAAACCAAAAAGGTATTATTTCTGCTATTGTAGGTAGCAGAAAAAAAAATCAGATAGCGGACAATGCTGGTTCTGTAGGTTGGGTTATGTCGCATGAGGATATTGTGTCCATTGAAAAACTATTAGACTATAGAAAAAAAGAAATCGAAAAAGTAGAAAAAAATATGTCCCTCGTCTAAGCAATTGAAAATTTATTGCATAAATTTTCAATCAGGCTCTGGATAAATTTAGTCTTACGTTCTATTCGTTCCATAAAACCATGGTCTCATTAAAAAAATGAATATTTTAATAACCGGTGCTACGGGTTTCATAGGAAGCCACCTTGTTCATAAGCTGCTTTTATCGAAAGAACATAATCTTTTTTGTTTGGTCAGAAAATCAAGCGACGTTTCTTTTTTAAAAAACAAAAACGTTAATTTGATATATGCGGATATTACATATTTAGATATGCTAAGAGAATCTTTAAAAAATATTAGTTTTGATGGTGTTTTTCACTGTGCCGGACATGTAGAGAATAAAAATTTTAAAAAGCTTACCGAAGTAAATATAATCGGGATAGAAAACATTTGCCGAATATGCCTTGAGAAAAAAATACCACAAATGATATATTTAAGCTCTGTTGCTGTAGTCAGCGGTAATCAGGAAGTGCCTTTAACAGAAAATTTACCATTCAAGGCAAGCAATATATATGGCCAGTCGAAATTAGAAGCCGAGAAACTAGTATTAAATTACAGGGCGGCAGGTTTAAATGTTTCGATTTTAAGGCCATGTATGGTTTACGGAGAAGGAGAAAGACATCTGCTTGGTTTAATCCTTAAGTTGATTAAACTAAGAGCACTGCCGTTGCTAGAACCTGCAGAAAACAAGCTGCACCTTGTATATGTTAAAAATGTTGTAGATGCTATGTTGTTTGCATTGCAAAATGAGAGGACATACAAAGGCACCTTTTTCATAGCGGACAACGAAGTTTTATCAGTGAAAGAAGTTTTTAGCCTTATGGCAAAAATTTTAGGTTCAAAACCACCTTTTATGATTTCAAAAAAAATTACTCCATTATTAAGTTTAATACCAAACTTACGGACAAAAATATCATTTTTTGAAAAAGATAGAATTTATGATATATCACAGTTTAAGTCAATCGGTTTCGTTCCCAGGTTTTCAGCATATGAGGGAATAGAAAGCACAGTAAAATACTGGCTGAAAAATAAAAACCGCAATATTCTTGCCACCGTTACTTAATACTTAATATGTTTAAAATGAAATTTAAATTTTTTTCAATTTTTTTTATAATTTTGTTATTATTTTCTTATTGTAGCAAGTCCTCTCTTATTGCAGAAGGCAATAAAAACTCGGATGAAACAAAGCTTGATTTTACAAGGCCTTCAACGCAAGTCTTAAGTCCTGAAAAACCTGGTAATTTGGAAAAAACTCATGCAGGATTAAGAAAAATATTGAGTTACGATATAAAATGGCTTGGCTTTCATATCGGAGAAGCCCAACTTTCTATAAGTGAAATAAAACAAACCGGCAGTAATCCAATACGCGTACTCGAAGCGTCTGTTCATACAAACAACTTTTTATCCAAAATTTATCCAGTAAGAGATAAATATATTTCACATATAGATTTGGCTAGGCTATGCAGCATTGAATATGAGATAAGCAGACGAGAGGGCAGATACAGAAAAGACGCAGTTACTATTTTTGATCAAGACGAGCATAAGGCTTATTTCGAAAATTTCTTGGATAATTCCAAAAAAGAGTTTTCAATACCGTCTGATGCACAAGATCCCCTAAGTGCACTTTATTGCTTTATGCAGAAAGATATAAAAAACGTTGATGAAATAACTTATAAAATAGTCAATAACGAAAAAATATACTCTATTTTTGTTGATATAAAAAAAGAACTTTTATTAAATTTTAAAGGAAAAAAAATTTTAGTTTATGAAGTGGTGCCGTATGCAATAATTGACGATAAAAGGGTTAGCGGCGGCAATTTAGTGTGTTTTGTTATGAAGGACACAAGCGTACCTATACGAGCAATTCTTAAAGGGCCTATTTTTACAAAAATAGAGCTTATACAAAAAAACATATCCGCTTCAGCCATGAAAGAAGCTTTATAGATGTTGGGTTTCGGCGCCTGCCTGCCGGCCCTCGGCTTCGCCCGCCTCGACAAGCCTTCGGCGAGACGGGCCGCGAGGCGAGCGGACAAGAGATGTTGCCTTGCGTATTAAAGATGAGCTTCAATGCTCCAAAGCAAAAAAGAGCCCATTAGATGCATGGCAAAAAGGTTTAAGTGCTCCATAAAACTCTTGCATATATAAAGGAAGACAACTAAAATAACAAATATGGAATTTAATACAGAAAAATATGATGTGAGTATTTTAGGAAGCGGGCCGGCTGGGTACTTTGCAGCGATTAAATTATCACAGCTTGGCAAAAAAGTTTTGCTTGTAGAAAAAGACAAGATAGGGGGAGTTTGTCTTAATGTAGGCTGCATTCCGACCAAAACCATGATTCAAGGAGCAAAAGTATTTGATGAAATTTTGAATGCTGAGCAATACGGAATAACTGTAAACAAGCCTTCTGTAAACAGTAATATTTTTGTAAGGCCAAACAATGTAGCAGTTCAAGTATGTAAAAATCTCGAATCCTTGCTAAACAAGAATAATGTCAATGTTGTAAAGGGAAACGCTTTTTTAGAAGACAAAAATTCTATATCGGTAATTTTGGATAATTGTGAAAAACAATATTTTAAAAGCGAAAAAATAATTATTGCAACAGGTTCAAGACCAAAGTTGTTAAAAGATATAAACGTTGATAGAAAAAGAATATTTACCAGCAACGAAGTTTTCTCTCTCGGTAGAGTTCCGAAATCTATAGTCATAATAGGTGCGGGAGCGATAGGGGCAGAGTTCGCTTATATATTTTCAACGCTGCAAACAAAAGTTTATATTATTGAAATAGCAGATCAGATACTTCCTTGCGAAGATAAAGATATATCAGAATACATAGCAAGAGTTTTGAAAAGAAAAGGGTGCGAGATGTTCACTTCTTTCAAGGTAGAGGGTATCATACAAAAAGAAGCCTCATTAGAGGTGAATGTTGCTAGTGAAAATCGGCAAGCCAAAATAGAAAGCGAATGTGTCCTTGTGTGCGTGGGCAGGACTCCAAATATAGATAACATAGGAATTGAGAAATTAGGCATCAGGTGTGATAAGGGTTACATAGAAGTTAATAAATTCATGCAAACCAGTATCAAAAATATATATGCCGTAGGCGATGTGCTTAATACCCCAGCGTTTGCACATGTGGCATACCACGAAGCCCTAGCAGCCTCTGAAAATATATGTGGTGTAAAAAAAGCTTCAGGCGTAAGGTATGATTTAGTTCCTAAAATTACCTATACAGAACCGCAAACAGCAACGATAGGCATAAACCAAAAACAAGCCGAAGAAATTTACGGTAACAATTGCAAGGCATCCAAAATTTATTTTAAAGCAAACGCCAAAGCGCATACTATAAATAATAATGAAGGTTTTTTAAAAGTAATTACAAATAAAAAACTAGAATTATTAGGAGCATCCATAGTAGGTCCGGATGCTTCAGAATTAATTCATCAGCTAGCCCTGATTAAATATGCAAATATAAGTTTAGATAGGGTTAAAAATGTTATATTTGGTCATCCTACTCTTTCAGAGATAATTTGGGAAATTTCCAATTTAGCTGCCATCGGGAAAACAATACATAATTAAAATGTCCTCACCATTTTTTAGTGTTATCATACCAACTTATAATAGAAGAATTTTTTTAGAAAAAGCCATTCAGTCCGTTTTATGCCAAACCTTTTGTAATTTTGAATTAATTATTATAGATGATGGTTCTTTGGATGGTACCGATGAAATGGTCAAAACGATGAAAGACCATAGGATAAATTATTGTTACCATCAAAACAAAGGTGTTGCGTTTTCAAAAAACAGAGGTATAAAAAAAGCAAAAGGAGAATATATAGCTTTCTTAGATTCAGATGATAGATGGAATAAGGAAAAATTAGAAAAACATTATATGTTATTTGAAAATGACAAGGAATGTTTGATATCGCATACAAACGAGATATGGTACAAGGCTGGTAAAATTCTTAAACAAATGCCAAAACATAAAAAATATTCGGGCCATATCTTTGAAAAATGCCTTCCGCTGTGTGCCATCGGCATGTCAACGGCAGTAGTGCATAGTAGTGTTTTTGAAAAAATCGGAATGTTTGATGAAAGCATGCCGGTATGCGAAGATTACGATTTTTGGCTTCGTGCGGCTTGCTTTTATAAAATTATATTAGTTGAAGATCCCCTGACAATAAAAGACGGAGGCAGATCAGATCAGTTATCCCATATCTATTTTGGTGGGATGGATAAATATAGGATAATATCATTATTAAAGCTTTTGGATTTGCAGGTCCTATCTGACGAGCAAAAACAATTAACAGTACAAGAGCTAAAGAGGAAGATAAACATATATTCTTCGGGATGTTTTAAGCGAGGGAAAAAAGAAGAAGGTATGTATTATGTCGATTTGCTGAAAAAATATTCGGAAGGCAAATGAACCAGGTTATAAAAAAAGCAGAGAAGATAATAGATGCGAATTTCCGCTTCGGAATAAACAAGCGAATGGAAATTTTGCGGTTAATTTACGAAATATGCAAAAGAAATTTATTGACTCCGGAAGCTCTTTTTGAAGACAGAAGAATAGCAGGTGTTTTGTTAGATGCCAATCTTTCCAATCTAGACAAATTCAAGAAAATCAAAAGCATTCTTCTTGAAATACGTTTTCCGATAACTACAAAATATGGCGAAAAAATAAAAGTATATCTCAATAAAGTTCCTTCTGTGGAAGGCATAAAGATCTTTAACCCTCAAAAAGAATTTAAGCCAGAAAAAGTTTATTACGAAAAAGTCATTGCAGATAATGATATGGTAAATAGAGCAAAAGGCCTCTTTTTGGATGTGCCTTTTGAACAAATCAAAAGCTTAAAAGATTTTGTTGCACAACAAAGTGCAGTTTCAACGGATACACTTGGTAAGAAAACATTATTTTTTACGCAACAAAAAAACGGATTTATTAAAAAATGTCCTTGTAGCAAAAAAGTCGTAAGATGTAATTATAATATTTTAAATATAGGTTTTGGTTGTCCTTTTGATTGCAGCTATTGTTATTTGCAGCATTACACGAACTGCCCCGGTATCATCCTTCCAGTTAACACGGAAAATGTCGTGCCGCAAATCAATGACTTTTTAAATTCTAAAAATAAAAGCGGCATGAGGATCGGCACTGGTGAATTTACCGATTCTTTAGCGTTGGATCACATAACGCATTATTCACTGTCTCTCGTTGATTTTTTTTCAAATAAAGATATTTTTTTAGAATTAAAGACGAAGAGTAACAATATAAAAAATATTCTCAAGCAAAAACCTGCTAAAAATATAGTTATATCATGGTCGCTTAATCCGAGAAAAATTATTGAAAAAGAAGAGCTTGCTACAGCATCTTTAAAAGAAAGGCTTGTATCTGCCCAAAAGTGTCTTTTGCATGGTTATAGTGTTGGTTTTCATTTTGATCCGATATTTTTTTACGAAAACTGGAAAGAAGATTATAAAACTGTGATAGAAGAAATGTTCGAACACACCAAGGGTGATATCGCGTGGGTAAGTTTGGGCACCTTTAGATTCAATCCAGCTTTGAAAGCCATATCTGAACAAAGATTCCCAGAAAGCAAAATCATGTACGGAGAGTTATTGATAGGAGAAGATGGTAAATTACGTTATCACAAAAATATCCGTATAGAAATGTATAAATTTGTGTTGTCTCTTTTGCGTAAAGTTAATAGCAAAATACCAGTATATCTGTGTATGGAGACGGAAGACGTTTGCAAAGCAGTTGGCAAGTTAGATTACTTATGGTAGGGGAAAGTTTGCAGTGTTAGGTTTTATGGTCGACATGAGTCGGAACTGGTTAAGGTGTGGGACTCTATGGTATAATTGTATAACTTTTTAAAGCAACGATATAAAAAATGAAAAAAATTTTGATAGTTTTAATTTTATTAATTTTACTAAAAGCAGCCGTTTTATTTGTTTTTAAAGATATTGGCGCTAAAATTATTATTGAGAAAACGTTAGAAAAATTTTCAGACCTTGATGTTTCTATTAAAAAAGCAAAACTAAATATTTCTCTGCAAGTAGTGTCTATCTACATTACCGATTTAATGGTGCATAATCCTTCCTCATTTCCTGAAAAGGAGATGATAACTTTTCCTTCCGTTATTATGAAAGTCAAAACTGAAAGCATATTAAAAGGCAAACCCCGTTTTGAATTATTGTCAATTTATATGAAAAATTTAAATATTATAAAAAGCGATTCTAATGATTTAAACATTTCCAAAATTGGTCCGCTCAAAAAAAAGCTTTTTTCCGAAAACTTGCAAGATGCTAAAACAGAAGACAAAACAAATGCTAAAAAATCTTTGCTAAGTGTTTATCCTATCGAAAAACTCAACATAAAAATAGATAAAATAACGTTTAAGGATTATAGCGTTTTTCCTGTTCTAGTTAAGGAGATAGAGGTAAACATGGAAGCTTCATATAATGATATAAAGGATCTTGAGTCTGTTTGTGACGTTTTGTTTTATAAAATTTTTTCAGTTAATAGCTATCTCCTAAAACTACTTGACATAAATTTGAATTTGCTTAAAAATGCAGTATCCAAAATAATTAACACTACAGCCGATGTTTTAAACAGCGGAACGGATGCTTTAAAACAAATATTACCAAACACAGTTTTCAAAGAATTAAACAAAAATATTAAAAACATACCAGAAACGGTAAAGCAGTGAAATATAAGCTTTTTATATGTTGAGTAATTTAAACAATTTACCTCAAATTTTCGAATCAATATCACCCCTGGCTTATCTGGTCGTTTTTTTTGCCGGTTTAGCCACAAGCCTTACGCCCTGCGTGTATCCTATTATTCCCATTACTTTAATTTATATCGGAGCAAGGAAAACAAAAAATAAACTATCAAGTTTTTTATTGTCTCTTTTTTATGTGCTGGGAGTAGCCTGTACTTATTCTTTTCTAGGCGCTATTGCTTCATTGAGCGGGAAATTATTCGGTACCATATCGACTTTACCAATAACATATATTATTGTTGGTTTAATTTTTATTTTGTTTGGTCTTTCCATGTTTGAATTGTTTGCATTCCAGACAAAATCTTTTATTGCTATGGAAAAACTTGCGAAAAACTCATCAAATTTCACTGGAAGTTTTATATTGGGGCTTGCATCGGGTTTTATCATTTCGCCATGCACGACTCCTACATTAGGTGTGCTTTTAACTTATGTTGCATCGAAACAAAACCTATTTTTTGGAATAAGTCTGTTGTTTATTTTTGCTTTTGGTATGGGATTTACGATTATGATGTTAGCGGCATTTGCAAATATTTTGATTAATTTCAGCAAAATTGGAAAATATTCGAATATAATAAATAAAATTCTCGGATTAATAATGTTTATTTTTGGAATTTTTTATATAACTTACGGCATATGGAGGATGAATACATGAAAAAGTGTTTTGTTATAACAGCGGCGATAGGATTATCTTTTTTATTAATTTTTAACATTTATAAAACAATTAATGCATCAGAGTCGGATGCGGTTGACTTTAACCTTCCTGATCTAAAGGGAGGGAATGTGCGCCTGTCTGATTATTATGGGAAAAAGAGCGTTTTAATTGATTTTAGCACTACATGGTGCCCCTACTGTGTTGGAATTATTCCTGAGTTAGAAAAAATTAAATCGGATTATAAAGATAAAGATGTCGAAGTTATGTCTATATACATAGGAGAGAATCCCAGCGCAGTAGAAAATTTTGTTAAAAAGCATAATATAGGGTACAAAATTTTAGTGGATCAAAGCGGAAAGGTTGCTTCGCAGTACAGGATATTTGGAGTGCCAACCATTATGATTATCAACAAAGAGGGAATAATAGTTTATAAAGGGGGATTTTCTTATAAGGATATAAAGAAAATTTTAGACTCAAACATGTAGGCAAATTATTTTTTTCTTCCAAATATTCTATAGAAACAAAAAACCAAGAGTCCTAAAATAGTTACCCAGGAAACAATAAAAAGAATAATTCCGGAAATAGTCATATCATCTCCTTAACTTTTTACGCCGCCAGGCAATTTTTACCAATACCGCCAGTATAACGAAAACTAAAATTAAACCAAATCGGGTTGCAAATATGTATTTTTTTAATGCAGGGTTGCTAATGTTTGTCATCATTATCGTAGCCAAGCCTTTTTGCTTAAGCCAAAATACAAGTATAAATATCAGAAAAAGAGGGGTAATGTATTTAATAATAAATTTATATATTTTTGGTATCCGTATATCTGCTCCATGATGCATTTCTTCCCATGATTTTTCTATTCCGAATATCCAGGCAAACAAAATAATTTCTACTGTCGCAAAAAGTACGAGGCAAAAAGTCCCGCCCCAGAAATCCATTTCGTTCAAGACACCATATTTAATAAAAAAAATAACAGGTTGCGCTAGAATGAAAGCGACCAAAGCAAAAATCATCACGGCTTTTTTTCGGTTTATGTCAAATTCATCTTCCAGAAAAGCTATTGCAGGTTGAGCAAGCGATACACTAGAGGTAACGCCTGCAAGAAAAAGCATGCTAAACCACAGAAAAGCAAAAAACATTCCCATAGGTATTTGTGTAAATATGAGAGGCATTGTCAAAAAACTAAGATCAAACGCTCCGCCTTGCGCAACGGCCTTTGCTCCGATTGGACCTAAAAATATAAAAGCAGCCGGTATTGCTATTGTTCCGCCCAGGATTACTTCTGCAAATTCATTTGTGCCAACAGCGGTTAGCCCTGAAAGAGCTACATCATCAGTTTTTGATAGATAACTTGCATATGTAAGTATCACTCCTATACCGACACTAAGTGTGAAAAATATTTGGCCGCTTGCGGCAAGCCATACATCAGCTCTTTTTAAAGCCGAGAAATCAGGATTCCATAAAAATCCAAGGCCGTTTATAAAATTCCAGCTGGGATAAAGCGCATTCGGCCTTAAAATCGCTACTTTTACAACCAGAATAATAGCAAAAATAAAAAGTATCGGCATTGCAATTTTATTTAATTTTTCTATACCCCTGGACACTCCCCGATATATTACAAAGATGTTAATTAAAAAAGTCAGTATAAAAAATACATAAGCAATCCAAACCCCGCTAAAAAAAGAATTTGTTTCAAGCCCCTGATAGCCATTTAAAAAAGAACTTAAAAGTTCAGGATTATTCGCTTTTGCTAATTTACCGATAAGAGAAAAAAAGCTGTATCCTAAAATCCAACTTTCGATATAGCTATAGTAAACAAAAATTATAAGCGGCCCGAAAATACCTATAACGCCAAAATATTTTATAAAACGATTTTTTTCCCAGAGTGTATGGAATATCCCCGGTGCTGTTCCATGCCCAAAACCTCCGCCGTATCTGCCAACAGTCCATTCAACCCACATGAGCGGTATACCAAGCAAAAATAAAGAAATTAAATAGGGAATCATAAAAGCTCCGCCGCCATTTGCCGTGGCCTGAACCGGAAACCTTAAAAAGTTCCCTAAACCGACTGCGCTTCCGGCAACAGCCATTATTATTCCAAGCTTAGTAGCCCACTTATCTCTTTTTTTGGAAGTCATTTTATTATATTGGGTTACGAAAATACAATTGTTTCTAATAGAATTATAAAAAAAACACGAGTTTTTGTCCATCCATTTTTTATATCGAATAATGTGTCATGCTTTTGAAAGCGGAGAGTTCTATTTTTTCTTGACCAAAATGTCAGTAAGGTGTAAAATTAAAAACAAAGTAGAAAGTTTTAGGTAAAAGTAAGCTGGAGGTATAAGTGAGTACGTATTTAAGCATTGCTTTCGGCGGACTTTTGTTCTTAGCAGGAATAATTTTACTTTTTGTTTGGTTTAATGTTTTTTTAAAAGCCCTTATGGTTTTTATTCCTGCTGTCCTTATTCTAATTGGTTCGGTTGTTTTAACCGCAGGTTTCGGTGACTTGAAAAATAAACAAAACAAACCGGATGAAAATTCTTTAGGGGAAGGGCAGGTTTAAAATTGTCAGAGAAAAAATATTTGAACAAAAATACCCTTATAGCTTTTGGAAATAAATTATAAAATTCTGTATTTCATTGCTAATAAGGGTATTTTTTTAGCTAAATATATATAAAAAAAGGAATAACAAAGGAGGTGCCTGATGGGAACCGTTCTAGCAGATACCACAAAAGCTATTATTGCTAAAGTTTTGGGGTTTATCCCTGTGCTTTTGGGGGTCATACTAGTATTAGTAATCGGCTGGGCATTGGCAAAGTACATTGTCCAGAAAATAGCTGTGCAAATTCTGAAATTTTTGAAAGTAGACGTTTTGTCAGAAAAAACAGGCATAGCAGCTGTTTTAGAGAAAGGAGATATTAAATACACTCTTAGCGAACTAATAGGTGCTGTTATTTACTGGATGTTAATGCTTATAATTGTTATTGCTTCTATAAGTATTTTAGGTATTGACACAACAGCACTGCTAGACAAAGCAGTGGCATATTTACCCAATGTGCTTTCTGCAATTTTTATATTAATCTTAGGTTTATTTCTTGCTAATATATTGAATTCTACGGTTAAAACTATTTTTAGCAACATGGGTGCACCAAGCAGCAAAGCATTAGGCAAAGCCGCTCAGGTTATTATACTAATTTTCACAATTGGAATGACTTTTGAGCAGCTCGGCATTGCGACAAGTACAGTTACTACTATTGTAGGAATATTGGTAGGAAGCGTTGGTCTTGCTGTTGGGCTGGCATTTGGATTAGGTTGCAAAGATATCGCAGGAAGATTTATACAAGAAATAATCGATAAGCTTAAAAAGTAAATATAGCTTATAATTGTTTGAATGGGCGTGTTTGTATAGCATAAATGCAAGCACGCCCTTGTTTTTTATATCCCGTTTTTGCCATGTACCTTCCGAACGATAATCTGTAAACTAAATTAACCTGAATGTTGATTTTTAATTTTTTTTATGTTAGTATAAACTTTCATTAAAAAGGAATAATAATGAAAGTTAAAACAGCACTAATAAGCGTTTCCAACAAAGAAGGCCTTTTGGATTTTGCCAAAACACTGGCAAAATTAAAAATCAAAATACTCTCGACCGGCGGTACTGCAAATTTTCTTAAAACAAACGGAATCGAAGCATTAGAAATTTCACAGTATACAGGCGCAGAAGAAATGCTCGATGGCCGGGTTAAAACCCTGCATCCCAAAATTCATGCCGGCATACTTGCGCTTAGAAACAATAAACTGCATCTAGAGGCGCTTAAAAAACACAACATTATCCAAATCGATATGGTTGTGGTTAACCTTTATCCTTTTGCTAAAGTTATACAAAAAAAAGATGTCAAGCTGAACGAAGCTGTAGAAAACATTGATATTGGCGGTCCCTCGATGATAAGAGGTGCTGCAAAAAACTATCAAGACGTAGCGGTAGTGGTATCTCCATCTCAATATTTAAAAGTAGCGCAAGAATTATCTGCAAATAATTGCGAGTTAAACGAAAAAACATTGAGCGAATTGGCGCTGGAAGCTTTTCGTACAACAAGCTCTTATGATCTCACAATATGCAGCTATCTATCTAATAAGTTTTCTTCTTTTTGCGATTTTCCGGAAAAACTAAATATAAATTTAACAAAACAATTTGATTTACGCTATGGAGAAAATCCGCACCAAAAAGCTTCTTTTTATCTGCAATTGCAAGAAGACGGTATGTTTTCAAAAATGAAACAACTTCATGGAAAACAGCTCTCTTTTAACAACATACTGGATCTTTATTCTGCTTTTGATATAGCTTGTGAGTTTAATGAGCCAACAGCGGCTATTGTTAAACATACGACGCCTTGCGGCATAGCATCTGCAACAAATTTACTTAAAGCCTACAAAGATGCTTTATCATGTGATCCGATAAGTGCTTTTGGGGGTATAGTAGGTTTTAACGGAAAAGTGACAAAACAAATTGCTAAATTTATGTTAGAAAAGGGAGGTTTTGTTGAATGTGTGGCGGCGCCTTCCTATGATAAAGATGCCGTAGAAACTTTAAAAGAAAAAAAGAATTTAAGACTCATACAATTTCCTTTAAAATATAAAAAATCCAATGATATTAAATGCTTAAACGATGGATTTTTAATTCAAAAAACTGATGCTCTTGATTATAAAAAGGATAGGCTAGAGGTAGTAACAAAAAAGAAACCAACAAAAAAACAACTTAAAGAACTTGTTTTTGCCTGGAAAACGGTTAAATTTATTAAGTCGAACGCAATTGTTATATGTAAAGGTACTAAAACAGTTGGTATAGGAGGCGGCCAGCCCTCAAGAGTTGGTTCTGTAAAAATTGCATCAGAAAAAGCAGCTAAACGGGCCGCAAATTCTGTGCTTGCTTCGGATGCATTTTTTCCTCAACCGGATTCCATAAAAATAGCCGGGAAAAACAAAATAAAAGCAATTATACAACCGGGTGGTTCCATAAGAGATAAAGAAGTTATCGGTGCTTGTAATAAATATGGAATTGCTATGGTTTTTACAGGAATAAGGCATTTCAGGCATTAACAGATGTCCTATCAAGACGCCCTCTTATATTTAAATTCCTTCTTCAATTATGAAAGCATAGACCAAACTGTTTTAAATCCATCGCAAAAGAATAATTTTTTTAGCATAGAAAGAATAAAAAATCTCACAAGTTTTTTTGATAACCCTCAAGATAAATTGAAAATAATACATATTGCAGGCAGTAAGGGAAAGGGTTCAACAGCTTCTATGATAGCTGCAATATTGCAAAAAGCGGGATACAGGATAGGGCTTTATACTTCGCCTCATCTCATTTCACATTGTGAAAGAATAAAAATTAACGAAAAAGATATAAGTGAGCTTGAATTAAGCAATTTAGTAGAAGAAGCTAGGCCCATTATTGAAAGATTTAAAGAAAAAAGCAGTCTTACGTATTTTGAAATTTTTACTATTTTGGCGTTTATGTATTTTGAAAAAAATAAAGTCGATTTTGCTGTTATTGAAACAGGGTTAGGTGGCAGGCTAGATGCGACAAATATAGTAGCCAAGCCTTTAGTGAGTGTTATAACGCCTGTTAGCTTAGATCATACTCATATCCTTGGAGATACTATATCGCAAATAACAACAGAAAAAGCAGAAATTATTAAAAAAAATAGTATTTGTGTTAGTTCTATGCAGGAAAGAAACGCTTTTGCAATAATAAAAGAAAAATGTCAAAAAGAAAATACAGAATTGTTTACGGTTGGCAGAGATTTATGTTTTGAGGTAACAGAAACAGGACTACATAATGATAAGTTTCGTGTTTATGGCATGGGATGTGTATTCGAAAATTTGCAAACAAATCTTGCAGGAAGCCATCAGGTTATAAACTCTGCCTGTGCAATCGCAAGCGTGCTAGTCCTGAAAAAACATGGAGTTCATATCAATCCGGAAAGCATAGAAAAAGGACTTAATGAAGTAAAATGTCCTGCCAGAATAGAGATTGTTCGTAATAATCCTTTAGTGGTTTTGGATGTTTCTCATAATAAAATAAGCGCGGAATATTTAATAAGTACTTTAAAGAAAACAAAAAAACATCAAAATATTATTTTTATTATTGGTATCTGTAAAGATAAAAACGCTCATGCAATATTATCAACTATAGTGCCGGAAGCAAAATATGCTTTTTTTACGCAGGCGAACACGCCAAGAGCTTTGTCTCCAGAGAAATTAAAAGAAATAGCCCTGTGTATAGATCCGCACAAAGAATATTTTACATATAATAACGTAGAAGAAGCATATAAAAAAGCTAGAAAAATCGCAGGTATTAATGACACAATAGTTGTAACAGGTTCGTTTTATGTTGCAGGCGATTTTTTGAAAGCATCATCTTTAAATTCGGAAAGACCGGAAACAATCGTAGGTAAGAAATGAAAATCTTTAACGAAGATACAATTGTTGCCATTGCTACTCCTTGCGGAGAAGGTGGCATTGGAATCGTAAGATTAAGCGGAAAAAAAAGCATGGCCATAGCGGATAAAATTTTCTTTTCAAAAACAAAAACCAAACCGTCTCTGTTTAAAAGTCATACCATGCATCATGGTTATATCAGAAATCCTCAAACTAAAAAAATATCGGATGAAGTCATGTTAGCTGTTATGCGAGCGCCTCTAAGTTATACAAAAGAAGATACGATAGAAATAAATTGCCATTCAGGCGAAGCAGCGCTTAAGAACATAGTAAATTTATTATTAAAATACGGAGCAAGGCTTGCGGAACCAGGTGAATTTACGAAAAGAGCGTTTTTAAATGGCAGATTAGATCTCACGCAGGCAGAAGCAGTACTGGATATTATCAAAGCAAAAACAGAAAGAGAGCTTGAAGCTTCTCTTGTGCAATTACGAGGCAAGCTTTCCATAGAAATTAAGAATATAAAAAGAGAAATATTTGATGTATATTCACATATCGAAGCAATGCTTGATTTTTCTGATCAAAATATTGCAGTAATGGCAAAAAAAGAAATACAAACAAAATGCGCGAAAGCATTAAATTCTTTGAAAAAATTATCCTCTACATTCCAAGAGGGGAAAGTAATAAAAAACGGAATGAAATGCGTGATATACGGAAAACCTAATGTCGGTAAATCGACACTAATGAATGCTTTCTTAAAAGAAGAAAGAGCGATAGTTACAGAATTCGCAGGAACAACCCGGGATATAATTTCAGAACAGGTTATAATCGGAGGAATTGTTATTAATCTTTTCGATACGGCAGGCATAAAAAAACCAGATAATATAATAGAAGAAAAAAGCATAAATAAAACAAATGAAATATGCGAGAATGCAGACATCGTATTATTTATGCTCGATAATAACAAAAAAATTATAAAAAAAGATTTAATTCTGTTTTCAAAAATAAAATGCAGAAATATAATTTTAATTATAAATAAAATAGATTTACCGCAAAAAATAGATTTAAGATTAATAAAGCAGGTTTTTAAAAATCAAGCCATTGTTTTGGTATCGGCAAAAAAAGAAAAAAACATAAACAATTTAATAGAAAAAATAAAAAACATAGCGTTTAAAAACTTTCCCAAGAACAGCGATAAGAATCTGATCGTTACAAATATGCGGCACAAAATATTAATTGACGAATCCATAAATTATCTCGATAATGGTTTTAACAATTTCAAAAAAGATTCAGCGCTAGATTTAGTAGCGGCAGACTTTAAAAAATCCTTAGATTGCCTTTCGGAAATATTAGGGGAAGCTTTTACGGATGAGTTGCTTGATAATATATTCTCTAACTTCTGTATTGGTAAGTAAGTTAGTTTATGGTTTATCGTTGATGGTTAATCGCTTTGAACAAAATGGAGAAAAAATGGATAAGAAAAAAATAGAAAAAGCCGTAAAAGATATTCTAGAAGCCATAGGAGAAAACACGAATAGAAACGGTATAAAAGATACGCCTAAGCGAGTGGCCGATATGTATTCTGAAATTTTAAGCGGTCAAAATAAAAATCCGGTAAAAGAACTGGAAGTAGTTTTTGATCATCAGCAGGATGAAATAATACTTCTTAAAGATATACCTCTTTATTCAATGTGCGAGCATCATTTACTGCCGTTTGTAGGAAAAGCACACGTTGCTTATATCCCGGATAAGGGTAGAATTATAGGACTTAGCAAAATTGCAAGGGTAGTAACTATTTTTGCGCAACGCTTACAAGTTCAAGAACGGCTTACAACTCAAATAGCAGATACTATCATGTCCAAACTTAAACCAAAAGGTGTGATGGTAGTCGTTGAAGCGGAACATTTATGCATGAGTATGCGCGGTATAAATAAACCCGGCGTTGTAACCAAAACAAGTGCAGTAAGAGGAATCTTTAGGAAAAATCAGAAAACAAGAAGTGAAACCTTATCTTTGATATACGGCAGGTAGCCAGTAGTACTATTGTGCAATTTTTGTAATAAATACAGTTGAGAAATCGTTATTCGCTTTTTGTTTTGTAATTATAAGTTCGTCGTTGATATTACGGTTAACCTTATTTGCAATTTTCTCAAGAGTTTTATTATCTAGCGCTAAATTTAACAACTCATTTTTATCTTGTGCAGGAACAGCTAAGGTTAAGGGCTGGATTACCCTCAAAGTAATTGTCACTGTCTGCGATACGCTTCTTGCATCAGCATAAATGTTAAAACCTGTCAAAAGAAAACATACCACAATAATTATTAGAGTAAGAGTTTTCATTTTATTTTCCTCGCTTTCTCATCTAATCAGCTGCCAACATAAAACCCATTTCTTTTTTGCGTTTCCGCTTGAAAGAAATGGGTTTTGTTTTTCGGCAACTGACTGCCATAGCTTTTAGGCTTTAGGCTCTTTAGCTTTGCGCCCCGTTCTTTCAAACGGTTTGCCTTTTCGTCTCATAAATAAAGTATATATTATTTGCGAAAATTTTGCAAGGGTTGAAATACAAAAGTTAGATATAAGATCAGATCTACAAAAGGTCGTGCAAATTCAATTTAATAGGATTAACTAATATAGTTTTTTCAAAAATTATTTGAAATTTTTTTAAAGAAAAGCTAATCGCTCGCAATGTTAATATGCGGTTAGACGTATGCGATTATTTTTAAAATGTATCTCTAATTAAGAATAAAAAAGTTAGAAATTCTACATTGACATAGAAAATAATCTATGGTATATTTCATATTGTTGTGTGAATATTAAAAAAAGCTTTTGAAAATAAAAAAAAATCAATTTCTGATTTATTTAGGAAGAATATAGAAGAGAAAAAATACAATGAAATATCAAACAAACAAAAATCCTTTTTTTTGCTATTTGTTGTTTAGCAATTTGGTGGTTTTATTTTTATGTTTTTCTTTAGTAAGTAGTGCTAGCAGTGATTTGTCATTAAAAAGTAGAATTAATGTAGTAAAAATGACTCGTTTCTCCCTGAATGTTTCTGCAAAGACAATCGATTTTGGAGCATATCCTAAAAATGTAGTTGAGCCCATTATACAGTCATTAATTATTACATCTTCGGTGAATACATCTAGGTCTTGGCATGTTTCTGTTTATTCCTCGTCTTATTCCAGCGGTTCTACACAAGTTCCAGGTCTTCCTAAGCTGTGGTTCGAAAAAGTTACCAACATGCAAGATGTTACGATTCCGAGTGGAACAATTACATCTGGTTATGATGGCAATGCTGATGGTCCATATAACGGAGTAGGATTAGAATCTCGTGGTCAGACAGTTACGTTTTATAATTCCACCAATCCAGAAGATGGAAATAACATAGGTTTGCGGATGTGGATTAGCTCTGGCTTAACAGTAAATCATTTTAAAGGATCAAGTCCTTTGCCGCTGGGGACATATACAAACTCAATAGTTTTTACACTTTATGAGTAATAAAAAAAAGAGATTTTTAAAAATGAAAAGTTATAGGAATAAAAAAATAGCCTTAATGTTAATTTTTGGAATCATCCTTTTTTATATTCCAATAAATATTTATTCTTCGTCTTCGCAAAATGTAGCAACAACGATAAAAATAGACGCTGCTTCCGGACCTGGTACTGGCGGTAGCGGAACATTTAAACTTACAATAGTTCCTCTTAAGGTAGGTTTCGGAACATACACGACAGGAGAGACGGTTCTTTCGCCAAAACTAATCGAAGTCTATATAGATGTTCAAGAACTTTCTAGTGGGCAATCATGGTATTTAACACTTACCGGTACAACATTTACCGATCCTAATACGGGAAGGCAAATAGTGAATAGCTCTAATAAAGGTGTTCCGGCATTTGGAGTAAAATTGCCAAGATTTGATTGGCCGGATCCAATACCGCCGAATTGGGAACCGCCATTTACAATGCTTTATGGAAGTAGCAATTATTTAGTGAGTGATGGTTTTTCGCCGTTAACCATGCCATCCAACAATGTAACAATTTATTCATCACGGCCAAATGAAGTTGTGGCAGGCGGTTTATTGCATTTAGTCGTTTTTCCCGATATAGAAAGTGATAGCGCATTATTGAAAGCAAGGCCCGGAGATTACCGCTCAAATATTACGATAACACTTACAAAATAAGTTTATGAAATTTATGTTAGCAAAAAAAAAGTTTGTTTTTATATATTGACATATGATTAATATTGGTGTAATATTGTTAGTGTAAGAGTTAAAAAAGATTAAAAAAATGATAAAAAAACATAACGCAAACTATTCAAAAGGAGGTAATGAGTTATGAAAAATATCATAATGTTAGTTTTTTGTTTTGTATGTTGCTTGTCGTTTGCAATGTTTGTCTACTCTGCAACCGATACTGCTGACGTAACTGCCAAAGTATCAGTTAATCCCGTTTTTAAAATTGACGCAAATTTAGGAACGGTAGATTTTGGCGGGTACACACCCGGAGAGTCGCAACCGAATTATCAAGGGGTTCTTCTAAAGTGCAGTGTAAATAGCGGAAATTCTTGGCATATTAAAGTTACTGCTACAGAGTTTACAAATGGTACCGCGATAATTCCTGATGCACCGAAAATGTGGTTTCAGAAGGTCAGTTTAGCTGGAACTGTTAACCATGAAGGTGATGAAGATGGAACAGATGATCCTTTGCTTGCTCCTGCGATTGATAGAGTTGTTTATGATAGCGCAGCTGCAGAGAAAGTAACAAACGGGACCTTGGCTGTTTGGATTGATTGTAATATTGGCGCAAGCGGAATTACACCGGCATCCGGAGATTACGAAGCGACAATGACATTTACAATGTATGAATAGTAATAGAAAAATACAGAATGTGAGGTGAAAAAATATGAAACATTGCAAAATAATTCTTACCATTTTCGTCAGCCTAAGCTTGATTGTTTTGAACGCGGTAAGTTTTGCAGCAGAGGAGTATGTTTTAAGCGGTTCTGGCGTTGTAGGGCCGAGCGTGGATTTAAAAGCGCGTATCAATATTATACCTGTTTTTAAAATGGAAGGTACAATACAAGTAATTGATTTTGGCGATTACATTGCAACAGAAAGCCAACCAAATATTGCAAGCGCGCTTATTAAATGTACCACAAATAAAGAAACAACATGGTCTGTACAAATAACACCGGTAGCCTTTACAGGGATAAGTGCTTCTAATCTCGGCGTTATTATTACTGAAAGACCGTTTATTTGGTTTGAGAGAGCGCAGGCAACTGGTGGAATACAGCGACCATCTGGAACTTTATCGTATGAAGGCGGAAGCACAGGTCAAGGTACGCCGCCAACGAATCCGTTGTTACCATCAGGCCAAGACATAACATTTTATACATCTAATGGAATTGAAAAAGGCCAGAACATAGGTATCATTGTTTATTTAGATCCTCAAATTGGTAGCGCTACTGCAACGGCAGAAGGTGTTTATGAAGCTACGATGACTTTTACTATGTATGAAACTTAGTAAATAAAAAAAGAGGTAATAAATATATGAAAGAAAAATTTATTATTTTAACTCTAATATTAATTTTCCTGTCAGCCACTTCTACAATGGCAGGTAGCGTTAGTTCGCCTAATATTGAGGCTACAATTAGCGTTAGGCCGATTATTAAACTGAGCGCAACACCCTCTCGTATTGCTTTTGGAACATATAAGGTTGGCGAACAAACTGTTACGTCACAAAATATTGAGGTATACTGCTCAATCACAAGCGGAAATCAATGGGCGCTTAAAGCCACAGGCAATGCTTTTAAGGAAAACACAACAGGAAAATATTTGGCGGATAATCCTGTTAACCCGGCCGCTGGAACTGGTATACCTACATTAAAAGTAAAGTTTCCGACCAAAACTAATCCGTCATATCAAATACCCACAGGAACCAGCAGCTACACTACGACGGCGCTTGCTTTGCCCGCAACCGATACAACGATTTATTCTTGTGGCGGAAGCGCTGGTAATTGGGAGGTAGGAAGCGGCATTTTTATGTCTTTAACACTTTTCGCAGACAGAGAAGACAACTCGCTTTTAACAAAGGCCCCTGCTGGTGATTATAGAGCAAGTTTAGTGTTGACGCTATTTGAAGTATAGAAAACATACGGATAAAGGAAATTAAAATGATTAAGTTCAAAAAAATAATATGTATCTTATCCATATTAATATTATTTGGCGTTGCAGATATATTTTTTCCATTTTATTCAATAAGCGGGCCGATGAACGAAGGCGAAGAAAATGACAATATTAATTTAAGTGTCACTATAGCCCCTGCATTTTCTTTGAAGCTTTCAACAAAAAATATAAATTTTGGAATGTATAAAATAGGCGAGAATTCAGTAGCGTCGCAAACTGTAGATATATATTGTTCCGTAACAGATGGCAGTGTAAATGTTTGGAGCCTTCGCATATATGGCAGGGATTTTGAAGGCGGTATGGATGGCGAAGGCGGTTATACTTATCAAATACCGCACGCTCCAGCTTTTTGGGTAAGCTTGCCAAATCCACAGAATCCGGGCGATTTTACACATGCGCGCGGTCATAGTAATTACACCGATACTCCAGGCGATTTCCATCATTATATGCAGGAAGAAGGGGCAGGCGTTCTTACTGTAGACCAGGATTCAATTTATACATCTAGCGAATTTGAATATGGTAAGGATATATTAATAAGTTTATCATTTGGCTTAATTCATCCTGATTATTCAGATGAATTATCAAAAGCTCCAAGCGGATACTATACAACAACAGCGATTATAACCTTATATGCTGAAGATTTTGAATTTCCCGGGAACAGTTCAAATCTGATATAACGGTGAAGAAATGAAAAAAAGTAAAAAAATAAATCTGTTTTCTATACTAAGCATGTTTTTTATATTTGTACTTTATTCGTCGTATTTATTATTTGCAGAAACAGTCAGCACTGATATGGAAAAGGGACTTACAGCAGAACTTACTGTTGAAAGAGTAAGAGGTTTTAAAGTGACTCCAACTGCGATACATTTCGGTACATACAAAAGCAGCCAAGGTATGCCAGCTACGCAAAGCGTGGAGGTTTCTATTATGAATAATGTTGTTGAGCCGGCATTTCATATAAATTTAAGTTGTGAAAAAGGTTTTGTTAATTCCGTTTCCGGAAATGTAATTATAGGAAGCCCGCAGTTTTTTATAAGCAAACCTGTGCCAAAAAATCCCGAGGATTTTCAGCAAGCGCGCGGAACAAGCGTATATTGTCCACAGGATCCGGCTTATCGTGGTTATATTGGTGTTTGTTCACAGGATTACGATACAGGCGGCACAGGTGCGGAAATTTATGCTTCAGAATCGCAAGGAGATCTCGGGAACAATATAGTTTTTATTATAACTTTTGCGCCTAAGGTTTCGGGTTATTTGGACTATGCTGGTGAGCAAAGACAGATAGTAACCAGTGTCCCCAATTATGGCGTTGTTTCGCCCGAGCCACCGGCGGGGGCATATCATGCTACTATGACGCTTACTATGTATGAGTAAAGTAGGTGGAAAAAATATGAAAAAAATTTTTGTAATTGTAATTTTAACAATAATAAGCATAAACCTGAACGGTGTTCTTTCCTCTGCGCCGCAACCCGTTAGTGATGGAATAAATATGGCGGCCGAGATTGGAACTGTCTTTTCTTTTACGCTAGGAACACGCGAAATAAATTTTGGCAAATATATTCCAGGAGAACAGCAGCCGGCCTCACAAACAGTAGAAATAACATGCGATATCAATGCAGTGAGCGATGACGAACAATGGAGACTTATTATATACGGTCAAGAATTCATAGGTGTGCATGGCCAGCATTTGATAGATACTCCAGCGTTTTGGGTGAGAAAGCCTACGCAACAGGGAGAATACCAAATACCACAGGGGGAGATTAACCCGTTGTACACTGGTGACATAGATCCTGTTTCTGGCATTGCACAAATAGGAACAATGCCAATGTATAACTGGTTTTATAGGTCAGCACCCGGCGAAAGAGGCAGGGGAATACTTTTCCTTTTAAATTTTTCTCCGAATCTTCCAGACGATGCAATGCCGGATATTTATACCACGACGGTTGTTATTACTTTAGAATTGGATATAGAATTTTAATTGTAGGAGATAATAGTATGAAGAAATTTATTGCTTTATTAATTTTAGTAACAATAAATTTTTGTTTAGCTGGTATTAGTTTATCTGAACCCGAGCCTGTCAGCGAGGGGATAAATATGGCAGCTGAGGTTGGCGGTGTTTTTTCATTTACGCTAGGAACGCACGAAATAAATTTCGGGAAATATATTCCAGGTGAACAACAGCCGGCATCGCAAACAGTAGAAATAACTTGTAATGTTAATGCTGTTGGTCCGGATGACCAATGGAAGCTTAGCATCATAGGCGGTAGTTTTGCAGGTAATACAATACCTAATAATGTATTGGAAGACAGTCCTGCGTTTTGGGTAAGAAAACCTACGGTTTCAGGAGATTATAGGATACCGCAAGGTGAAATCAATCCTTTGTATAGCGGTGAATTAGACCCTGTTTCGGGTTTTATGCAAATAGGAGTGATGCCAGTATGTGATTGGTTTTATAAGTCATCGTTAGGTGAAAGAGGAAGAGGAATATTACTTCTTATAAATTTCTCGCCTAATTTTCCGGCTAATGCTCAACCAGACACATATAGTACGTATATTTTAATTACTTTAGAATTAGAAGAAAATGGCGGCGATGGTACGGGTGGGCCTACAGAGCCACCTTATCCGAGACCATCTAGCCCAACGATATAATAAAAATTGTAAGAAAAGGAGGTGACAAAAATGAAAAACATAATTTTACTAATAGCGATATGTGCATTGTCAAGCTATGCATTAGCTGCATCAAGTCAGGGAACTGTAACAGTTACAGGGCAAGTAAGTTCAAGTTTTGGCATGACGCTAGGCACTACAGCCATTAATTTTGGAACGTATGTTCCGGGTGGCCAGGCTCCTGCAAGTCAAAATATTGAAATTTATTGCACAACAAATACAGGCAACGATTGGCAAATTGATGTAACCGGTGATGCCATGGAAGGACAAACTACGCAGACCGTATTGGCGAACAGTCCTTCTTTCTGGGTGAGTATGCCTATACCAGCTAATCCTGGTGATTTTCAACAGGCGCAGGGAACAACCCCTTATTCGGGAGGCAATGTTGGTTATTTGCCAAAAACGAACGATAAGATTTATCAATCAGCATCAGGCGAGACAGGAAACGGCATAATGATCAGCTTAGGTATTAATGCTAACTTTCCTTCGGATGCTGTTGTAGATACTTATGATACAAGCTTGACATTAACAATGCATGAATAATTTATGCATGTTGCTAAAGATAAAAAATAGCGGAACACCTCTTTGTAAAGTAGCAACCTTGACAAAAGAGGTGTTCTATGCTATTTTTTATTTAAATGGTAACTTTAATTTTCTTATTAAATAAATAAAATATAACAAAATGGAATAAAAATGATAAAGAAATCGGTTGTTTGTTTTTTGTTTATTTTTTTAAGTTTTATTTTTGTTTGTGACAGCTATTGTTCTCAGGACCAGCAGGGCACAAACGTCAGCCTATCTGTCAACCCTGTATTTTATATTTCAGCACCAACCTCAATTAATTTTAACTCTATAAACCCGGGCCAATCTACGCCAGTGCGTACTGTTCAGATTCACTGCGGTACAAATAATAACAAAGCGTGGTCTATAAATATGAAAGTGCTCTCTGAGTTTACTTCAGGTGCAGAAACGATGCCATACGATGCATTTAAATGGCTGGGGGGAACAGGTGGCTCTGGTTCTTGGTATTTGGATGAAGGATATGTTAAGTCAACTGATGTTATGATTTATTCCTGCGGTCCTAATGAATATGTCACCTCTCCAAATGAAATTATATTGAATTTAAACTTTAAAATAGATGTGCCGGGGTTTCAGGCAGCAGGTGAATATACAACAACACTGCAATTTACGATATTTGAAAATTAATTTCAAAACGCAATAATTTCTACAATTATAAATTATGAATAAAAAAATATATTTGTTACTTTCGCTTGTTTTTATTTTTGTTTTTCAAACTTTTGCCTATGCAACCCTACAAGTTACAGTTGATCCTGCCTCTATAAATTTAGGTTCCTTTAATCTTAATGATGATACAAGAGACTTGCCGCGAGATAGAACAATAAGAGTTATTTGCACAACAGATCAAGGTAATCCCTGGGAGCTAAAAATTAATCTAGAAAGTTTGCTGGCAAACTTAGACAACCCATCGGCGGTTATACCAGAAACTAATTTCTGGTGGTACGGTTTTCGTACAAACGGCACAGGTAGTTTAGTAACAACTGATCAGGATTTTTCTCTTGAAAGAGTAGTTTATACTTCTTCTCCTTTAGAGGGTAATGGCGAGGTTATTGTTGAAGTTAAATTTAGAATAAAAATTCCTAATAGCACTCAATCTGGAAATTATGGCACAAGAGTGTTATTTACAATTGTAGAAACAGCGTAATAAAAACGGGGTGAAAAAATGAAAAAAGTGTTTGCCAGTATTATCATTTTTACAATCGCATTTATTTTATTATCCGCAGATGTATATGCTTTTTCATTAAGCGTTGACCCGCCAAGTTTTAAAATAAAAGTAAAACCTGGTACGAGTTCCACAGGAACAATAAAGGTAAAAAATGAAGGAGATGCAGAAATAGGAATCAAAGCCTATCTTGGTGACTGGGTTTTTGCTCCTGATGGCGGCAAAACATTCAAAGCTCCGGCCACAACAGTTTATTCTGCAACACAGTGGGTTACGATAAGTCCGGATTTTTTAACGTTGCAGCCAAAGGAAGTCAAAGATGTTAACTATACAATTAAATTCCCCGAAAATATTCAAGGTGGTAAAGTGACTGTAATATTTTTTGAAACAGCTCTAGGGACAGCTGAAAACGAAGAAGGCATGACAGTAAAACTTGCGGGAAGAATAGGGGTTATAGGATATATAGAAGCTGAAAATGCTTCCAATAGAATAGGTGAAATAACAAAACTTGAAGTATCAAGACCTGATGAAAATAAACCCCTTACAATTAAGCTAAAATTTAAAAATACCGGAGATACCTATACTTTAGCAAAAGCAACAGCTAATATAATTGATCAGGACGGTAATGTATACGGAAATATAGAAATAGATAAGATCAACACTTTGCCGGGCGATGAAATAGAAAAAGAAGGTAGTTGGATGGGGCAGCTTCCAGAGGGACAATATGATTTAATAGTAACTATTGATATGGGCGAAGAAAATATCCCTGTAATAAGCGAATCAAAAATAATAGTTACTAAATCCGCGGAAATAACGGATTTAAATGCAAATTCTTTGCCGGAAAAAACAGATGTTAGCTTAAATTTGAAAAATACCGGTAATTTAACAATGGATTTTTCAGAGGGTAACATTGAGATCTTAAATGTGTCAGGAGCTGTTGTTGCAAAAGAAAGGTTACAAAGAACAATTCTGTTGCCGGATACGGCTAAAGAAATAAAATCATCGCTTTCCGGAGGGCTCGTAAAAGGAAAATACAAAGTTGTTGTCAAACTTACTTATGATGATAAAGTTTTGCAAAAGGAGACAACAATTGAAATTAGATGAACCGGAAAGAAACATACCTAATTAATTTTTTTATCTTATGCGCTGTTATTATATTGTTTTTTTTCAGCAATAATATATTAGCAGCGCAAACTGTTCCCGCCCCTCCCTTAGAATATAATAAAAACGATATTGAAAACAGAGATGCTACCGTAGAGCTGGAAAAAGGTCAAACTTTAATAGTTTATTCTACGGGCATTAAAAAAACGTTAAGCACAACGCCTAACATTATATCTGCTTCAGTTCGATCCGACACAGAAGTGGGCGTTGTTGCCAAGGAGCTCGGGACTTGTTATGTTCATATCTGGGATGATTCCGGTAGATGGGTTTTTCGCATTGTTACTAAACAAGTTGGCTATACAGCTCAAAAACAAATCAGCGAAAAAGAAATAGAAGAAGGACGGCCCGAAACTTTTAAAATACGCTATTCTTTTACTTCTGACAGAAATTTTTACCATTCTGACAATTCAACCTATCAATACAAAACAGGTCTCTATACCCATAATTATTTAATTACAGGGCAGACACCATACGGTGATTTTACGTCGGAAATTCAACGGGAAAAAAGAGACAACATAAGCGACTATACCAAATTTACCACCAGACTAAAAAATGACAAATACGACATATCATACGGCGATAATTATGCCGATTTGTCTAACTTTACGATTGCCAGTACGCATTTCCAGGGCCTTGATTTTAAGTACAAATTATCAGACAAGTTCAAATATAATTTTGTCTATGGAGCTGACGGCTACAGAATATGGGGCGACAGGCTTTTATTTGGTTCTTCCGGGAAAAGTAAATATTTTTATGGCGGCAGAGCAACGTTTAATGTCACAGATAATTTTTTTCTTTATACGGCTGCTTCAAAGATAAGAGGTAAAGTTATTGATGAAGATATGTTAAGCACTCAGAATTCTGCCTATGGTTTTGATTATCATAATAAAATTTTAGGTTTAAGCGGAGAATACGGAATAGGAAAAGAAGGCAGAGCTTGGAGGTCAGACTGGTCAGTTACTACAAAGAAGATTAATGTATACGGAACTTTTTCAGATGTTGATCCTGAATATGTGAGCACAACAGGCTATGTTACGGGAAGAGGGCAAAAAGGTTTTAAAATTGGCACACGAATTTCGCCTTTTGAAATTTTAAATTTTGGTACCCAATACGAAAAGTATAGAGACAGATTGTATCCGAATATTGAAGATCCCCTGCGTTATAATGTTGATATAACTTATTTTGGCCAATTAAATCTTCCAACACAAACATCCTTTATTTATACTAGTTGGAATAGAGACAGGCGCGGCTATCAAACTCCCTCACAGTTTGTAGGCTCGACTTATGAAATTTCGCAACAATTTCATATTTTTGGAAGAAATATTAAAATTTACGGAAGATACGAACCGCAAAAATCAATGAACTATTCTTCTTCCATTTCAGACTATAAAAACCGAAGATATCTTGTAGGCGGCAACATTTCTTTATTCAAAAATTTGAACCTGTCTCTTTCTCAGGCATGGAACAGACGCAAAAAGTTCAATGATTCATACGATGATTCGCCGAGGCGTTTTTACGCGAAGCTAAGCTACAGCTCGCAAGTGTTTAAACTCCCTATTTTTTATTCAACAAGTATTTTTTATCAAAAAGACCAAAACATATCCGAATCCGGTACCTCTGTGTTTTCCGGTGAAGATTTTATAGGGGTATCAGGCAATTTACGTTATATTCCGATAAAAGACACTGAATGTTTTGCGAATTTTGAATGTAAAAAAGTGCAAGGAACCGTTGATTCTACCCTAGATAGGTTAGAATACTCTATATATACGGGAGTCCGCACTTTATTTGATACAAAGTTTCGGTTAGAAAAAAAATGTACTGTTAAAGGTATAGCTTTTAATGATACCAATGGAAACGGCCAATTTGAGAAAGATAAGGGAGAAGGGCCAATTGTTGGAGCCCAAGTAAGCCTTGAGCAATTTGGAAAAACGCGCAAAACAGTAACTGACAAAAACGGATTTTATATTTTTGGCGGCGTAACGCCCGGC